>Ga0210092_1000010_pt1 | contig 26130 bp, 36 predicted proteins | sample WestPond_TuleB_D_FD_185585 | JGI IMG/M metagenome (GOLD analysis project Ga0210092, IMG submission 185585) | Wetland microbial communities from the San Francisco Bay, California, USA, that impact long-term carbon sequestration -... | ecosystem: Environmental > Aquatic > Marine > Wetlands ...
AGCGAAATCGCACTAAAAATCGCGTTTTTCGCTCGCTTTATCAGCTCGCTGAATGTTCTGTTTGCACAATAATTTGCGCGATTTTACCATGTTGTGATCAACTATCTACCTATTATATGCGCATTTTGCGAATTCTATATGCGCATAATTTAATATAGTAAATCTTTAATATATCAACCTTACTATATAGTGCCATAATATGCGGATTTTACTATATAGCGACGATTGTGCTTTACACGCGCGCAAAACCGTGCATAATAGGGCTTGTACAAAAGCAAGGGCGCGGCCCTTAAAACCTGGGAGGGTTTAACCATGTGTTCATTTTTCTCGTTCGTCGGCGACGGTTACGGAAATTATAAGTACATCGACTGGTCGCTACGAGAGCAGTGGCTCAAAAACAAGTCGGGTAACATGCCTGATTCTCATACACGTATTCTCACTCAGTTTTCGGTGCCTCCAAAAATGCAAGATCGCTGGTCTAAATACGAGTACAATCCTATAACAAAATTATTTTCGGTAGATCAGGGTGTAGAAGGCCACGATCACGAGGCCGCTAAAGCCTGGGTTGAGACACTTGATTTTAAGACGGTCATACCCGCATTGATCATTAAAGAAATAAAGAACCCATTAGATAAGGCGCGCAAGCCTACTAAAAAAGACAGCGCGTTGCTTAATCAGTGGAATTCCGTGCGGTCTTCCGTGCGGGATTCCGTGCGGGATTCCGTGTGGAATTCCGTGCGGTCTTCCGTGGGGGAGTCCGTGCGGGATTCCGTGCGGGATTCCGTGGGGGATTCCGTGGGGGATTCCGTGTGGGATTCCGTGGGGGATTCCGTGCGGGCTTCCGTGTGGGATTCCGTGCGGGCTTCCGTGCGGGCTTCCATGGGGGATTCCGTGTGGGCTTCCGTGTGGGATTCCGTGCGGGCTTCCATGGGGGATTCCGTGTGGGCTTATATTGGCACGTTCTTTGATATCCAATATACGCATGATTTTTCGTCTTGTACTACTCTATGGGAGCGCGGATTTGTCCCCTCATACGACGGGGCTACATGGCGATTGCATACAGGTAAACACGCTAATATCGTATACGAGACTAGACTAGTCTAAATAGCGAGCCGTCTGTGATGTTGACGGGAAAGGTTTATATATATGGCATGGGTTGATAGATAGCCCCGTATTGCAGTACGTATCGCGCTATATCACAAGAGGCGCGCGTGGCCTAAGCTGCAAAATACATAATTTTATCAGCGCCTACACGGCGCACACCCTGTGAGATAGGAGACAAGCTAATGACCTGGGGCTAGCGCCCTAAATTGTGCGGCCACAAACTACGGCGATAACGAGCGACCGGGCTAATAAAACAGCGCTACGTAGTAGCGTAAATGCAGCGGATTAACCGCGATACATGCCCTACAGCTTTTAACCGTAGACCGCTAAAACAATGATTTGATAACTAAGCCTTGTAGGATAAGGATACATGAGCATTACGCACAATGGTCCCCCTACAGGGCGTTTTAAGCGCGCGCCTACGCGACGGTAAAACCTAACCGAATCGTAGACCCTCCCAGGCTATTCGCCTAGGCGCGCGCTTAAAATTGTACTAAAGGAGCGGAGATGAAGATAGCCTTAGTGTATCTATCCAACAATTTATATGGAGGCTGGGTCACGTTTACTCGTCATCTATACGACGCGCTAACGTTGGCCGGAAATGAAGTAATTCTTCATAAGGTAGGAAACACGTGCTCAAGTACGACTAAAAACTACGGCTATGGCTTGTCTTATATTTTAGATGATTTGGAAACGCTTAGGTTAACAACAAAAGGACAACCTGTACTCATCACAGGGGTACAGAAAAACTATGCTCCTGTGTTGCGTACGATGCTTACGTGGCCGAATACTTTTATTGTGTTGCATGATCCTAGCGAGATAGGTCACGTTCCGGAAATCCTGAACTTTAAGGACAGAATAATAGTTATCAGAGATAAGAATAAGAAATATGCAGATAAAGCTACGTTTATCAGACATCCGTATGTGCGCTCGTCCATCCTGAATGAAAAAACAGCATTGGCTATGAGTGTCTCGCGGATAGACTTTGATAAAAACACGTCTATTATACTCGACGCAAACAGACTTCTTCCTGAAAATAAAAAAGTAATTATCCGCGGATTTGAAAATAGAATATACACACGATTTAACATAGTCCCTAATTATCCAGAATGGATCCAAAGCGTAAACGCTTTTCCAAGAGAAAAAGAATTCGCAGTTACTCTTCTTTCTTCGGTGTGTTATCTTGTAGATATGTCAACAATACAAGGAGACGGAGGAGGATCTCAGTACACGTTCCTCGAAGCGATAGACGCGGGCGCAGAACTAATTCTTAACGAACAATGGTTCGCTGAGTGTGAAGAAAATAATATAGAGATTGTTCCAGGTAAACATTGTCACACAGTCGCGCCTACTGGCAAGGATCTCGCAGCTAAATTGGAAGAGCTTAGTTTTTCGTATGATGACGAGATGACAAATAAAGCGAAACAAGACATCCTTCCGCTCCATGATCCGATTAAAATAGCGCACGAATACACAGACTTTTTTAACAACAGGATGCTGTAAAATGACCAATGTAATGGTAGACCTAGAGACATTAGGCACGCGCTCCAATAGCGTAATTCTTTCTATTGGAGCAGTGTTCTTTGAGCCTAAAGACAATACGTTAGGCCGCGAGTTTTATGCGCAAATAAGACTTAGCGACTCTCTAGAACGCGGAATGCAGGTAGACGCGTCTACGATATTGTGGTGGATGAGCCAGAAGGACGATGCACGCAACGCGTTTTTGAATAACGAAGAACGAGGATACGCTTTGCGATTAGTACTAGGCGAGTTTAACGAGTTCTTTTGCTTAGACGGCAATAGAGACAATATAAAAATATGGGGAAATGGAGCGGATTTTGATTGTGCCTTACTTAAAGACGCGTACGAATTATGTAAGTTAACGCCTCCATGGAAATATTACAATACGCGAGACTTACGCACGATAAAAGAGTTTTACAACGCGTCGTCGTTTAGCGCAGAAGAAATAAAACGCTTCGAACCGTTAACAAAACATAACGCATTGGAAGACGCTAAAGCCGAGGCGCGTTTAGCGAACGTGTTGTTAGGTAGATTGTATTCTGCGATAGGAAGGTAACGTAGCATGTACGAGCAGGATTGTTCAGATAAGCCAATAACAATACTCGGGCAGGATTATATTTCTGTCAGTAGCTTTGCTAAACGGCGCAATAAATCAATATCCCACATTATGCGCCTAATACGCGAAGGCAATAGCGTGCGAAAATTGCGCGTTGTATACGTAGACAATAAGCCGATGGTAGCCCTCGCTGAGCTCGATGAGTTCCCATGGACGCCGACCGGACCGAATGCAGGTGACCGTGCGCATCCGTACAAGGAGTAAACCATATGATTATTGAAGCATGCGCGCAGCTAAGTAGCGAATCGTTATATGATGTTGGAAAGAAAGCAGGTCTTAAAGGCGACGCATTAAATTACTTTCGTTATTTTACCGAGGTCGCGTTGTTATTGTCTGTTGATGAAAAGACAGGTTCAGTAACCAAGGCAGAAATTAAGAAGGGCGCATAAATGGACACAAAGCAAGAGTTCTGCGAATTAGCCTACGAGCGGATGCGCATTTACTTGCGCAAGAGTTTAGGTATGCCTAAGCCCTGGACGCAGGACAAGATATTTCAGCGGTCGTTCTTTTGTAACGTCTTCCGGCGCATAGATAAGACAACGGTATGGATTATGGACAATGTTGCGGGTCCTTTAGCGGACGACGATAACTTGTGGGCTATGCTTATGCTCGCTCGTTATGTATCCCGCATTGACTGCCTTGAGGAGTTAAAAACGCACGGAACCTTTGATGTAGATAGAACCTTGGAAGAACGTTTAATTATTGCCAGAGAGTTAATGCTCCGCAGACAAAATTGTGGTCAACCTGTTTATACGAATGCTTTTATGCTTAATTCGCAATTCGGCGGTCTTGGCCCTACTAAGGCGCATTATATAACCAATGTTATTCGTAAACTAGCCCAAGATCAATTCGTAAAAGAAATAGATGGTCCGCCTACGATGAAGCGACCGTATACTGTGCTTATGCAGTATCCGTCGATAGGGACTTTTATGGCCTATCAATATTGTTGCGATTTTAGTTACATAGACAAGTATTTAGCGCAAGCTAGGGATACGCTGACATGGAGTGCTCCTGGCGTAGGCAGTTCACGTGGAATGTGCAGAATACTTGGTTTACCTGTTTCGTCAAACATGAATAATGAAACTTGGTTGCTTGCGGCACAAGAATTATTGCATTATTGGAGAAACTTTGTAGATCACACCTTACTTACCGAAGCATTGTCTTTTAGTAAAGACTTAGACGCTGATCAATGTTTGTTTGTGTCTTCGTCTTATGCGTTGTTCACAGAATTAAAGATGCAGGACGTTCAGCACTGGCTTTGCGAGTACGACAAGTACAAACGCGGCGGGAGCACAAAGCGCAGCTACAATGGAGTAGCGTAATGGTGTATACATTGTATGCAGGGACTTGCGAGCAATTTAAGTACACCCTTAAAGCGACGAACATTAGTCAAGCATTAAAGGAAGTGCGCAAGATATTGACCATACCAGAAAATAAAAAGATTCGGCACGTAACGAGTGAATACGTACAAGGTTCTGAGTTAGCGTTTTCACATTATGCATACACAGAAGACAGCATTTTTAAGAAGCGCGGGAACAGACGTACATTTTTACTCGTACATGAGCGTAGTTACAATTGGAGCAGAATATGAGTGGTTTACTAATCACCTGCGATTTACTAGACGGAATAAATTGGTTTCAGACGTGCCCAAGTAGTTGGAAGGCCAAGGCGTGGACAGATTTAACAAACAAGCTAGGCCGCATCTACAGTAAAGAAATGCCCAAAGCGGCGGCGCGCGGCATTACGTTTGAGAATCAAATATACGCGCAGATGGAAAAGATAGTCGCAGAAAAGACTACAGCAGAAGAGTACGTAGCGCACATAAAAGCGAGCGACTATTTTAAAGCGTGCTTGCTTAATTGCGCAGGTGGAACCGTGCAGACTAAGGCGCGCAAGACCGTAACCGTGGACAATGTGCAGTATTGTGTGTATGGCAAGCTTGACGTTAAGAAGCCTGAGCGCATAATAGACATAAAGACGACAGGCAATTTTAAGGGCAACGACGCGTACTTAAAGAGCAAGACGCAACACGTGCTCTATACGTACATGACAGACATTCCGCAATTTGAGTACGACATACAAGAGTTCGACGGAGAAGACGGGCAAGTAATTATTGGCCGTCACGTCATTAAGTACGGATATAGTGGTACCAAAGCGGCGCATGAGGAACAGATTGTAGAATGGATACGCAAGGCGATTGCGTTTTTGCATTCTGACGATCAGCTTTGGGACTTGTATTACAATAAATACAATTTGTATAAGTGATCCTATGACGGAACATGACAAAGCTTTGCGTCGAGCAAGGGACGCAAAGTACCGTAAAAACTTGCGTGCACAGTGTTTTGTTCAATATGGTGGAAAATGCGTGGATTGCTCCGATACGGATTTTAGCAAACTTGAACTGGACCATATAAACGGTGGAGGGAATAAACAACGCGCTGCACTGTTCCATAAAGGTCGGCACAGCTCAGGCGGATACAAGTTTTATTTATGGCTTAAACAGCACGACTGGCCTATGAAAGACCTACTGTGTTTGCGTTGCACTCCTTGTCACGATAAGAAGCATGGAAGGACGCCTAGGCATGTCTGATATTTATTTTAAGTATAAGACCGTACCGTATCAGCATCAGATAGACGCGTTTTATAAATGTTATCCGCTTGACTATTTTGCATTATTCCCAGAAATGGGTACGGGCAAAACAAAGATATTTATTGATATCGCAAGCAATCTCTACTTAGAGCACAAGATTAATGCTGTACTACTCATCGCGCCTAACGGAGTGCATGACCAATGGGCGGATGAGCAAATCCCTACTCATAGCTGCGTGCCATACTGCACGTTCGTTTGGAAGCCCTGCAATAGTCAACAATACGGCCGTGACCTAGAACACTTTATGCGAGACAAAGTTGACGGCTTAAAATGGTTTTGCGTAAACGTGGAAGCGTTTAGCAGTAAAAGTCACCTAGATATATTTAGGCGATTTTTACAATTAAACGACGCCTTTACGTGCATAGACGAAGCTACACGAATAAAGGACCCTGATGCGCTACGCACACAGAACATAATTCAAGGTTTATCAAACTTAACTAAAGATGGTAAGCGCGTAATATCCATAGAGCCCCTAAGCAAGCGACGCGCCATACTTACAGGGACTATGGTAACTAATGCGCCATATAATGTCTGGTCAATGTTTGAGTTTTTGCAGCACAACTATTTCGGCCGTGATTTTTATAGCTTTAAGGCGCGTTACGGCATCGAAGTGCGCATGGTTATGCCCAGAACATCGCGCGCATACACGCGCAATATAACAGCAGGGGAAATACATAGCGTGCGCGTGTATGCCTCTCGTGGAATGGATAGCGAAGCAATAGCTCGCATAATGAAGATAAGCGAAAGCAGCGTGCAATACATAATAGATAATCCAAAATTAAACGCGCCGTATAAAAACTTAAACGAGCTAAAGGACAAAATAGCTACGCACTCATTTACAATACGTAAAATAGATTGTTTGGATTTACCGCCTAAGATTTATGAAAAAGTGTACGTAGACCTAAGCGAAGAGCAAAAGCGCTTATACAAAGAAATGACTAAAGAGTTAGTTGCGCAATATGACGATGTGCAATTAACTGCTGCAAATAAAGTAACTCTATTGTGCCGCTTGCAGCAGATAACGGGCGGATTTTTCCCTGGCCACGAAATTACAATGAACCCGGAAACATTTACCTATGACGAAGGTGAAGCAAAGACAGAACCTATATTGCCAAACCCTAAATTAAATGCGTTACTTGATAACCTAGAAGAGTGCAGCGAGTACCCTATAATAATAGTGGCACGCTATGTAAACGAAATACTAATGTTGACTACAGAGATTAAAAAGGCGTATCCTGATTTACGTGTGGAGGTCGTCTATGGTGGAGTTACGAAAGCTGCACGATCAGCTATTATTGACGATTTTAAGCGCGGTGATGTGCAGTTTCTTATTGGCAATCCTTCCGTTATCGGAACAGGATTTAATTTGCAGTTATCCCATACAGAGTACATATATTCCAACGGTTATAGCTTTGAGGAAAGAGAACAGTTTGAAGACCGTGTGCATAGGAACGGACAGGAATCCTCGCACGTAGTATATAAGGATTTTATAGCACGTAATACAGTGGATGAGCGTATATATCAAGTGCTGCAGAATAAAAAAGACTTGCTAGAGTTTATGCGGGATAAGTCAATAGGCGAGTTTTTGGGAGAACAGAAATGAAAGCTAATGACGACATCCTAGCTGTAGTACGTAATCCTAAAAGCACGTGCGCGCACAATGATCCTACGTGGCATTCCTACACGGACAGAACGGGATGGATACCGTACACAATAAAGACAGTGTATCCGGGAATGCCTGGAGGGCGTCAACCTGACGCGATTTGTGTTAATTTAATACCTCAGCGACGGAGCTGGCTATAGGTTAATTTTAGGTTTATAAGGGAGGGTTTATGAGCTACTTACGTATTGTGAATCAGGGAGAAATCGACGTTAATGCGCTGTTTTTGTTAGGCGCCTCTACTAAAGAGGGGCAAGATAAAATAGGCTTTTTTGGTAGCGGCAATAAGTACGCAATGGCTACGCTATTGCGTAACGGGATTCCATTTTATATTTTTAGCGGAGAAAAAGAAATAGCAATCTCTACGCAAGAAGTGTCTTTTGGAGGACAACAATTTCAACAGATTTTAGTGAATGGAGTAACTACCTCATTCACAACGCGCATGGGGCCTACGTGGAAAGTTTGGTTTGCATTGCGTGAGTTTATTTGCAACGCAAAAGACGAAGGAGACTACGGAATAGATGAAGCAGCAAGCTTGTCTCCCTGCGCAGGTACGACGCAAATATTTGTAGAAATGACCGATGAAGTGCGTGATGTGTATGAGCATCTAAGTTTATACATAAGAACAGACGAACTAGTAGAAGTAGAAACAGTTTCTGGAAACTACGGCAAAGTTACGGCCTTGCGCCATACGGACAACGAAGAATACGTGGCTATGCGTAAAGGAATTAGAGTTAACGAAGAGAATGCATTAAAGAGTATTTTTATTTACGACTTTGATACCTTGTCTATAAACGAAAGCCGTGTTTATCAATATTCCTGGGAAATAACGGAAAGAATAGCGCAATTTTACGCATTAACCAAAGACAAAGAAAATATACGCTCTTTGTGCGCCGTTTTGAGAAACGCCTTGTACATAGAATGTAACGCCTCATGGGTAGACGGTTACATAAAAAGAATAGCCTTTTCTTCCGCGTGGAACGAAGCCTTAAAAGGAGAGCTTATCATGCGAGAATCACAAATGGCCTACATGCCCGCTGAGGACGTGTGCAGGGCTACCGTTTTGCCGGATTCTTTAGTAAACATATTGGAAGAGCAGTTTCCTGCGCTTAATTTTGCTAATAAGATAGGGGAAAATTATGTCGTCGTAGAACCTAACGAAGAGCAGAAAAATACCTTAGCTAAGGCTCTTAATGAAATATCTGCGTTCGGATATTTAGTGCCTTGTTACAGAACTACGCTTGTACATTTTAACGAGGAAAGCGTTATTGCAAGCACTGACACAGATAAAAAAGAAATCTTATTAAGCATTGATGCGTTAAACGGTGAATATGAAGAGTTACTCGCTACGCTAATAGAAGAATATGCGCATGCTAAAGGGCATGGAGACGGAACGCGAGATTATGAACAATACTTAACACGTGAATTAGCGCATGCAAAACATTCAATCATTTCTGCTCTTGCGTCAATAGGGAGTAATTAGATGCGCGTAAAAATAGTCGTACGAAAATCAGGGGACAAAATAATAGGCGTTGAATCTACAGAAGATGTAGACATAGCCATATGTGATTACGCCCCTTCCGCAGGAGACTCGGATAGTGTGTTGCACGATATTGACGGTACCGAATGCGTAACTGCGTTTTATTCCGCTAGTGCAAAGGCCTCAACTGCGCTTGAGTATAACGCGTTAATCAGAGATAACGCGCACATAATAAGAAAGGAAAATGGAGAATGAAAAATCTATACGACACCCTAGGAGTAGCTCGTAATGCGAGCAAAGAAGAAATAAAGCGCGCATACCGCAACAAAGCAAAACAATGTCATAGCGATGTAGGCGGTACAGACGAAGCGATGGCTGAGTTAACCTTTGCCTATAGCGTGCTTAAAGACGAAGCAAAGAGAAAGCAGTATGACGAGACAGGAGCGTGCGAAGGAACTGCATTCGATTCCTTTGAGGAAAAAGCGCGCTCTGTATTCGTAAAGCTTGTATGCGAGCTGCTTATAGAAAACGACGTAAGCGACATTATGGAACAAGTGAATCGCCGCATAAAACACGCGGAAGAGTTAACTAAGAACGAAGTGCAACAACTACACCGCAAAAAGGCGCGTCTAGAAATAGCGCAAAAGCGCATACTAAAAGCGCCTGAGTATAATTTAATAGCTGCAATAATAGGCGCAGAGCTTGATAGTATTGTAGCAAAACTACTGTCCGAACAAGAAGACCTAAAGTTAAATAAAAGAGTGAAGGAGATGTTTGACGAATATCAATTTAAGAAGGAAGAAAATAAAGTACAAACAAACTGCACAGATATGAATAGCATAATTAGCCAATTGTTTAATACGTCACAAGGAGGAACGCATTGAGCGATAGCTATTTGGACGATGTAGCGCAACCGGACGGACCGTCCGCGCTTGCGCAGGTGATGGTGGTTATTAACAATTGGAGGGACTTGTGCAAACGCGTTGAAAACAAGGCCGCAGAACTGGAGGAACTGCAAAAGCAAGAGCGCATTTTTAACGAGCAGACTATTCCTAATCTGCTGTTACAGCACGGCCTAGAAAGTCTAACGCTCAGCGAGTTAGGGCCTAAAGGCGATCCGTTAAAGATAACGGTGACTGAAGACCTTTCCGTTAGCTTGCCTAAGAAGGATCAGGATGCGCGTAAGGTCGCGCTCGCATGGCTAGAAAATAACGGAGCGGGCGACATTATAAAAGATTTACTTAGCATCGAGGACCCCGAAGATTGGATTAAGGCTACGCTAAAGGAACACGGGGTAGGCTTTATGCAGGACCGCGATGTGAATGCGGCAAGCCTAAAAGCATGGGTAAAGCGCGCGCTCGGCATGACAAAGAATACAATAGCTAGCGTAGAGCCGGATGCAGTGCCGCCTGAGTTAGGTCTTTACCGCTATAAGCGGACGAAGATAAGTTAATTGCAACCTGTGCGCGTATGCGTACAGACTAGTCGTGCCAGACTATAAAAATGGCAAGGAGCAAGTATGGACGTAAAGAATGAGCAGGGCTCGGACAAACAAGACTACCTGGATGAGCTTTCCGGTCAAGGATTCGAGGGCATGGGCGCGGGAGACTACAATATCCCGTTTCTTAAAATACTTCAGTCTGGTAGCCCTGAAGTAAAGAAAGGAACGACGGCGAACCCGAATCCAGACTACGTTGATGGTGCGGAAGAGGGCATGTTCATGAACAGCCTTACGAAGAAGCTGTATGGCACGGAGATACACCTTATCCCCCTCAAGTATGAGCCCATGTGGATTCAATGGGCGCCGAATCGTGGCGGTCTGCGCGGGCGCTGCTCACCCGGAAGCATCAAGGTCACGGGCGATCCGTTCAAAGGCATGAAGGACGAGGAAGGTAATGAAGTCGTGGACAACATGATTTTCTATTGCCTCATGGCCGAGCACCTAGATGAGGGGCCTATCGTATTCGCCCTTTCGGCGACCGGAATGCGCCACGGTAAGAATTGGAACACGATGATCAACAATGTGCGCAATCCGAGCGGCGCTCACGCGGCTTTTTTCTCCAGCGTATGGAAGATTAGCACTACACACAATGCCAACGCTCAGGGAGATTGGTACCAGATAGGTACGCAGAAGACGTCCAACATTGTGCGCACGCGCTTCGCGACGAAGGAAGAATTGCTCAGCGTGATAGTGCCGAACCGGCAAGCGCTGCTCAGCGCGGCGAATCGCATTTCCTTCGAGCAGCTGGAAGGGAACGCGCCTAAAGAACTGGCCGCTCCGTCGGCAGGCGGTGCTCAGCCTGAAATAACGTACTAAATAATTAACTAAGCCTAGCGCGGGCAACGTACTGCGCTAGGCTTTTATCCATATATGGAGCGTAGACCGTGAGCATAGCAGATAGTTTAATCAACGAGTTCGCTACAACATTTATAGGCAATGTACACGCGCACGGAGTATTCATACGCGCAGAAGAGAATGCCGCACCGGGAGAAAAACAAAAAGGTAAAGCGTTTACAAAAGAGGAAGACGTACAATTAGCGCATTACGTAGCGCATATACGAGGAGAAGCAGGCTTAGGAATAATTCCTATTCGCGCGGATTCAACGGTTTCTTTTAGCGTAATAGACCTTGACGTGTATAATACTGAGCATACTCCGATATTAAATTGCATAGAAAAGTTTGGCCTTCCACTATTGCCGTTTAGGAGTAAAAGCGGAGGTCTACACTTATATATATTTTATGAGTCGCCGATTCCGGCTAAAGCCGCGATATTGTTTATGAATTATTTTAGGCAGATATTCGGCTTAGCAAAGAAGACGGAAATATACCCAAAACAAACTGTACTTAAAATGGACGCCGTGGGAAATTGGATAAATTTGCCGTACTATAATGCTGAACACACTGTACAATATTTAATGGACACGAAAGGCACTCCGCAGACATTAGCGCAAGCGTTGTTGACAATACGCAAAAGTAAAATAAATAAGAAGCAGATGCACGACTTTGTTGAGTCGCTGCCTTTATTTGATGCTCCGCCATGCTTGCAACATTTATACATGTTTGGAGACGGTTCCCCGCGCAATAATTATTTATTTTCATTAGCGAGGTATTTTAAGAGTAAACACGGTGACGATTATGCGCAACACGTATTGGACGCTAACATGCTTTTAGCCGAGCCGTTAAAAAGTAAAGAAGTGATGGATACGATAATAAGCTCGCACGATAAAAAAGACTATTCATATTTGTGTACCGAAGACCCCATAGCAAGCTTTTGCAACAAAGAAGAATGCCAGCGGCGCAAGTTTGGAATAGGCGGAGAGGAAGTAAGCGCCTTAACGTTTGAAGAGCTTACGCGCTACGTATCAGATTCTCCGTATTATGAATGGAAAGTAAACGGCGCAACGATGACGTTTGATAGTGAGGACGCAATAAAAAACCAAGAAATATTTCGATCGCAGTGTATGCGCATGCTTGATATATTGCCTCAACGAATGAAGAACCCACAATGGGATAAAGTAGTGAACCGAGCGCTTAAAAATATCATTAAGATAAAAGTAGATATAGTAGATGATATTTCTCCAGGCGCTACGTTCAATCGGTTATTGTGTGAGTACCTTACTCATGGCGTTTATGCAGAAACTAAACAGCAGATTCTTATGGACCGCGTATACAAAGACCTAGATATGCAAGCATACATATTCAAACCTGCAAAGTTTATAGATTTTTTGCAACAAAAGCAATTCAAACTTTTCAATCAAACGCAAATACAAACTCGCTTACGCAAGTTAGGCGGAGTACCTAATAAATATTACATAGACAAGGAAAAAGGTGCAATACGCATATGGACTATGCCGTTTGAAAGTTTAGCGGTTTTTGTAGATAAGCCTCTTGACGACGTAAAAGTAAGCTACACAGAGGAGTATAAAGATGAGCAATACTAAAGAGCCAAAGACGGACAGGGAAGCGTTTCAAGGAATGGGAAGAGCAATGAAGGCCGTGTTTATAGAGGAAAGCGCGGAGCTGTCCTCCGCGGATATTGATGCCATGGTAGCAATAGCAAATAAACACAATGCAGAACAGCATAAAAATAACTGCATAAATGCATGGCAACGTATACAAGCTACGCGCCGTTTACGCGATGTGCACAGGCTCGCCGGTTTTTACACTACGCGAGTGTATACGGATGCGGAACATTGTTATAACGTAGGCATATTAGTCGAGGAAATGGCGGCACTACATCACGTACACGTTACTTCAGCTGAATTGTCGTGGGCGTATCGTCACGATGTGTTGGAAGCCGTAACGGGAGATTTACTAAACCCTGTTAAAACCGCAAGTAAAGAAGCTGAATCCGCGTGGGAGTTAATAGAGTTAGAAGTAGGTCACAAGTATCCTTACTTAATGTGCTATGCGGAAAAAGAAGCGCGCAAATGGTTTACCAAAGACGCATGGAACTTAGTAAAAGCGTGCGACTACCTTGAGCTATGGCTTTGTTGCCAAGAAGAAAAAGAACACGGAAATATTTTAACTAACATGGACGGAACTACCGTAGCGCATTGCATGTACAAAATACTCAGCGAATGCCCATTCGAGCAGATACGCAAGATGGTAGGCGTAGGTCATTGAAAACAGAAATCCTATTTGGTCCGCCCGGAACGGGCAAGACAACAGAATTACTCAATCGCCTAGAATGGGAAATAGCGCAAGGCATAGACCCAAAGGAAATCGCCTACGTAAGCTTTACGCGTGAAGGAACAAACCAAGGCAAGGAGCGCGCGCTAAAACAATTTGATTATTGTAAAAATGAACTGCCTTATTTCCGCACACTGCACAGTCTTGCATTTAAGGAACTGAACGTGCGCAAGGCGCAGGTTATGGACTTTGCAAAGTACAAATATTTTAGTACGAAATTAGGAATGCATTTTACTGGGTATTATACTGAGGAGTTCCGTAACGACGATGATAAGTTTTTATTTTTAGCGGACCTTGAGCGCAACAATGCAAAGGCCGTTGAGCCTTTTTTAGAAAGCGTCGACGTACAGAAGTTAAAGTTTGTAGCGGGTCAATATAAGGCGTATAAAAAACAATTCGCCTATATTGATTTTACAGACATGATAGAGCGCTTTGTAGCGCGAGATGAAAGCGTGCCCGTGCGCGTGGCTTTTGTAGATGAGGCGCAGGACTTAACTACGCTCCAGTGGCGCATGGTTTTTACTGCATTCAAAGATGTTGAGCGAATGTATATAGCAGGAGATGACGATCAAGCCATTTATCAATGGTCCGGTGCGGACGTAGATAAGTTTTTATCGTTGGAAGGAGCCCGCACAATACTACGGCATAGTCATCGATTGCCGGACCCTATACTCAACTATGCAAAGCGTATAAGTAACTGCATAAGCAACCGCGTAGTAAAAGACTACGACGGTCTAGGGGATACTGGAGAAGTAATACAGTGCAATACGATAGAGGAAGTGCCAATAAATCCTAACGAGACGTACATGTTTTTAACGCGCAACAACACGTTTCTATCAGACATAGAAAACTATGTGATGAAGAAAAAAGTCATGTACCGCCGCAAAGGCGTTTCCAGCGTAGGGGATAACGATGTGCGGGCTATTAAAGAATACGAGAAAGTGCGCCGCACAATGCAGATGGACAACGTGACTGAAGCCTTCTTGCGTCCATTTTTACGGGAAGGCTATTCGTTAACCGATCCATGGTACGATAGCTTCGACTGGTCGCAAGAAAAGGCATTGTACTTTAGGGATTTAGTCTCACGCAAAGTAAATACAAAGGATATTAAGATAAACATAAGCACAATACACGCAGTAAAAGGAGGCGAAGCTGACAACGTTATTTTATGTACTGATATTACTCGCAATGTTGCGGCTAACTTGCGCAATAATCCGGATAGCGAGCACCGTGTATTTTATGTAGGTGCTACCCGAGCAAAGAAAAGGTTGTACGTTATTAAGTGCAATAGTGCGTTTGGGTATAAAATTTATTAAGGAGGATGAACATGATCAGCGTAGAAAATATAGGCGTGTTTATTCATTTTTCTAGCCCGCCTATAGATGAAGATAAAATAAAGTGCCCGCTTAATCATTGCACATGGGGTCTAGGCGTAGCAGGAGATGGAAGGTGCCGAGGAATGGGCGATGCGACAAATCCAAAGTGCGATAAATACGAGGAGGATACGGATGAAGAAGGCTGAAGGCAAGTACGAGCCGCATCTAGTGTACAAAAGCGCGATAGAATCTATGGCTCGCGTGCGCGCATACGGACGAGCAAAGCATGGTAGCGAAACAGACTGGAAGACAACACAAACTTTGCAACATTTGGACGCGGCACGCCGTCACATAGACGAAACAATAGACGCGATACAGGAAGGAGATCTTACGCGCCTGTACGATAAAGAAAGCGGAGAGCTGCACTGGGGGCATGCTATGTGTAACCTAATGTTTGAGATTGAGCGTTATACAAAGACGGGCGCTATTAATCCCGGTATTCCGTGTGTGGTTACGATTCATCTAGATTTTTCTCCTTGGGTTAAGGCGTGTACCGCTGTGGCAAATAAACTTAAAGCTGTTTTTAGTAAAAGTAAGTACGCTGATGGAGGTTTGAAATGAGAGTGATAAGTGCGGTAGATGTTAATGACGCGTATGTTTCCGCGTGCAAGATGCTTACGTACAATCCCGACTTCGAGGCTAGCCCGCGAGGTCTTAAAATAAAAGAGTGCAAGGATGTAATTATTTCCCTTGCTAGGCCGTATTATAGAATTGTGTCCTTGCCCGAGCGCGCCCTGAGCTTGCGCTACCTTGCCGGAGAGTTTGCGTTTTATTTGCGAGGTAGCGATAAGCTAGAGAATATTTTGCCCTATAGTAACTCGTGGGCACACTTGACTGACGACGGTAAAACCGTGCGCTCCTGCTATGGCAAACGCATTTTCTACGACAAAGAAAACGGACGAACGCCGTTTAGCTACGCCTTGGAACAATTGATGCTTGACAACGATTCACGCAAAGCCGTTATCACAATATACGCGCCTACGGACAACTTAGTCGCGGCCAAGGATAATCCGTGCACAATGTTTTTGCAGTTCTTTATCCGCAACAATTCACTACATTGCACCGCGCACATGCGGTCAAACGACGTATGGTTTGGTTTCCCGTATGACGTCGCATTCTTTACTTTTGTGCAGGAACGAATGCTTGTGGCGCTCAACACAGTTCGCGCGTACGAAGACCCACATAATTTAATACGCATGGGGACATACACACATATCGCAGGTAGTTTCCACGTGTATGAAAAGAACATGGAAAAAGTCAAGCTAATAGCGGATACGTACGAAGGCGCGCACTTTCCTAAGGATGCGGGGGAGCTGCCTAGATTTACAGATAAGAGCGAATGCGAAACAGGGGCTTTTTTACGGTATGAAGAAGCGTTACGGTTGCACAACGGAGTTTCGCTTGCTCCGGATATGCCAGCCGTAGAAGAAGCGCGAGAGGCACTAGAAGATCCTTTCTACGTCAAGCTAGCTGAACTACTGGAGGGAAAATAAATGGAGCGCTCAATAACGGCCTTCGATCTTGAAATGTACGCGTTGCTTGAAGAGCTTAAACAACAAAGCAAGTGCATAGACAAGCAAGTAGCGTGTATTATTGTAGACAACATTTCGCACGAAGTGCTGGCAACAGGAATAAACACAGTCATAGAATGCGATAAGAATTGCCATGACAAAGAGCATAGAGTTTGCAATGTGCGACACGCGGAAGTGTCCGCAATAGAACACTTTGATAGTGATAAGTACAAATTAGGTGAACGCACAGCTTACGTTTCTTTGTTTCCTTGCAAAGCTTGCCAAGAAGCTATTTTGCCTTACGTTGACGAAATAGTAACCTTCGGTATGATTCATAAGGACTGGGTCAGTGGAGATAAGTTGACTGTGTTTCCGCACATTGAATACACGCTGCTCAACCATAACGGAAAGGAAAAACAGTTGAGCATAGCTCAAGGAGAACTCGCGGAACTCATCACATCAATTAGCGACGTATTTAGTCGCAATGACAAAGACAAAACAGATGACGATTTAATAGACGAGTTGATTGACGTGGAGCTACAAATAAAGTTAATAAAAATTATCGCACAAGCGCAGTACCCTGATCTGTATAACAAACTCCGCGCGGCGCGCAGCGCTAAATACGCGGGCTTACTTGCTCGGTACGCTAAGTACGGCAAGCTAAGTTATACTAGTTAAAGGGTTTATATTTTTAAGCCACGTATAGCGTAGGGCGTTATTGCGGGCGGGCAGTTTGCCATTAACCTACGGTAGCGCCACGCGCCCGGTTGTTTTACGGCTACTAAAAGAGGTTTGGGCATGGGTACGATAAAACGTTGTGCGCAGTGCAACCGGTTCTTCAAAGCATGCTTAAAATCACAGAAGTATTGCGATACGTGCGCGCCTACAATCAAATACTACAAGCCGAAACCCGTTAAACAAATCACATGCCCTATCTGTCATAAATCTTTTCAAACGAGCAAACCAAATCAGGTATTTTGTTCTACGCGCTGTAAAGATTTGTATCACAAGCAATGTCTAGGAACAATTGTGTTTGAAACAGTTAGCTGCTTAAATTGTAACACTCCTTTTAGACGTACAGATAAGAGGATATTGTATTGTTGTCCAGAATGTAAAGCGGAGCATAAACAAGCTAAAGATAAAGGTCGTGTTAGATGATTCATCCTAACTTGATCGGTGCAAAAGTAATAGGCATAGATATAGAGACCTACGATCCTGGCCTAGAGGAAGAAGGCGCAGGAGTGTTCCGTGGTGACGGACAGATACTCGGCGTATCAATAGCAGCGGAAGGCTTTAATGATTATTTTAATATTGCACACAAGGGAATAACGCAAGAAGAACACGATGGAAACATCGCATGGTTACGCGATACGTTAGGCAACAACGTGCCTAAAATAGGCGCAAACCTGATGTATGATATAAGCTGGCTTGAGGACGGAGAACTAAAAATACCCGTTAATGGTCGACTGCACGATGTTCAGGTAGCGGAGCCCTTGCTAGATGAATACGCAGATAGTTATGCGCTAGATGTGCTAGGAAAAAAGTACTGCAACGCAGGAAAGAATGACGGGGAAATTATTGCGTGGTGTGCCGCGCGCGGCTTAAAGGGCAAGCCACAAAAATACTTATATCAGATGCCTTATGACGTAGTGCGCCGCTATGCAAAGCCGGACACAACACTGCCAATGGAAATATATAAAAAGCAATATCCAAAATTGATGGAAGAAGGCTTGTTTGACTTGTACACAATGGAAATGAAATTGTACCGTCCATTGTTGCAGATGAAGCGCACAGGAGTGCGAATAGACGAAAATAGATTGCGCCTAGAAGCGACTAAAATGCGTAAGTCAATTGACGCATTAACAAAGTCCTTATACGATCAATATGGATATTTTAATTTCAATAGCAGTAAACAGCTAGCTGAACTATTTGATACATTAGGAATAGCTTACGGAAAAACAGCGAAGGGAAATCCGAGCATAGATAAAGACTTTTTGGAATATTGTGAACATCCGGTAGCTAGGCAATTATTTGAAGTGCGCAAGGCTGAAAAAATACTCAGCACTTTTTTACTCGGCGCATTTACAGACTACGATATCGACGGGCGCATACATTGCGAGTTTAAGCCATTGCGACGAGATGACGGCGGAACAGTTAGCGGGCGCTTTAGCAGCTCAAATCCTAACCTTCAACAAGTCCCTCGCCCTGATGACGACGACTTTGGCAGTTACGGAAAAGTGTGCCGTAGTTTGTTTATCCCCGAGGAAGGTTGCTTATGGGGAAAAATAGATTATAGTCAAATAGAATATCGTTTTATTGCAAGTTACGCGTACGGTAAAACGCCAGCAGAAATACGGTCCGCTGAAGGTATTCGCGCTAAATATAAAGAAGACCCGCATACAGACTATCACAAGTTTGTTATGGCGTTAACAGGACTTGAAAGGCCGGACGCAAAGCGCGCTAATTTCGGAATGGCTTATTTTATGGGCATTGCATCCATGATGCGCAAGTTTCATTGGAGCGAAGCAAAGGCGACCCACGTAGCAGACGTATATTTTGCTAACGTACAGTTTATGCGGCCAACGCGTAGCCGTGTAGTAAGCATCGCAGAAGGGCGTGGTTATATAAAAACCGTATTAGGCAGACGTGCGCGCGTATCGCAAGAAATGCGCGAGAGCGGCAAAATCTATCCTATGTTTAACCGTCTGATTCAAGGCAGTGCAGCGGACTTAATGAAAAAGTCAATTGTGGACGCTTACGAAGCAGGAGTGTTTAATGAAATTACTCCGCACATAACGGTTCATGATGAGCTAGGTTTAAGCGTACCAGAAACGCGCGTAGGGCTGGAAGCCTATCGGGAACTAAAACACATTATGGAAATGGCTATAAAAATAAATGTGCCTATAATAGCGGATGCAGAACTAGGGCCTAACTGGGGAGAGACCGAGGAGTTCAACTTCAACGATAAGATATACGCAGACGTACAAAATTATAGATTCCCCTTTGCAGTCACTCGCAAAACGGAATATCAGTACACTCATTTAGGAGCGACCCCCAATGAAGCATGAGAGCGATGTTAAACAGAGCCTTATTAAAGCATTGCGCGGAGTGGGCGCTATTGTGCAACCAATAGAATCCGGGAGTACCGGAAACGGAATACCAGACGAGTTTATATGTACGCGCAATGGAAAGAATGCGTGGATGGAAGTAAAGTACGAAAATATTGACCACGCCCCAGTACCGTACACAGTTAAATACCGGCCGGGACAGTTTCAGTGGCTTACTGATTACTATGCGCATAAAGGATTATCTATCCTCACAATCGGTACGCTCATAGGCACCTTCTTTTTCTACAATAAAGGAATACAAAAGAGATACGAAACAGACTTTACTTTTGTAGCTAGTCTATGGCTTAAGAAAATGGACGGACAAATATTGTCCGATTGGATAGACGCTCTGTGAAAACGAATAAACTGTTCGCCATTTTAATGATCGTTCTAGGCGCATTCTTGGAAGTGTATTTTTACGTATTTAGGTTTACTCAGGATGGAATATCCCTTACAGTGGCTATAACAATAGCGAGCGCGCTTAACTTACTTATGGCGTTAGGCGTCTATCGTTGCAAAAGCAATTTACGTTGGCTATTTTTAGTTGCTCCCCTTGGTTTGTATTCTGTCTTTTCAACGAGCGCAGGACAAACGTTCAGTTTGTTAACAAAAGAAAACAACATAGGAATAGCAGAACAAACAAAACAAGAAAACACAAGTGGCGATGAAATAACGCGAACATTAAATAGGTTATCTACAGAAGCAGCAAACATAACAGACGCGCTCAATAAACTGCCAGCCGACCCATTGGAGCGCGCTAAGTGGCGAACATTTATTAAACAGAGCACGGACAGACTTACGAGCATAGATGCACAAGCAAAAGATTTGCGCAACGAGCGGTTACTGGGCAACACAGATACATTAAGCGCTACAAAGAAAGCGACACTAGCAAGTGACATTTATTCTTTTTATTCAAACCTGCCTACGTGGAACTCTACAGAGTGGCTAAAGTTTTTATTCCATTCAATTCTGTCTGCGTTCATCGCAATAATGACTCCTTTAGGCGTGTTGTCCTGGCCTAACAACGACGGTAAAAATAAAGGGACAGAAAAATTAAGTGCTGTAATCCCAGCTAAACAAGAACCCATTAAAGAGTTTACACTAACAGAAGAAATTGCCAAGACCTTCGTACACTATTCATGGTACTGTATTAGAAATAAGACGAGCAACAAAATAATAAACAAACAGTCGCTTTATAAAATGCTCGCATTAAAAGGGGTTGCGTTAACAGAAGACGCGTATGCCGAGCTTATTAAAAAATCATTGTCCTTGGGCTTATTTAATAGCAAAGGGGAAATTATTATAGAAGACGAGGCTAAAGCTATAAAGAAACTGTTAGGAGTCTGATATGTTTTTAACTATTGCTTTTGGGGCCGTTTTAATTTTAATTGTACTCATCATAGAATGGTGTATTGACAACACTAAAGTACAAAGGAGGAGCAGTGCACAGAAAAATAAAGGCCACAATGGTGGGCGTCCTCGCAAGCATTAATGTGTGTGCTGCACCTCCCTTATTGTTAGACGCATTGAAGTACGAAGAAACGCTTAACGCACACCGATCCGTAAGCTACAATGCGAACGGCACTTGGGACCTAGGGGATTATCAATTAAATTCTGCGTACATCCCTGATTTTTCTGTGCGGTACAATAACGGGCTCTTATTTGATCCAATGAACGCTAAAGAAGCAAGAAAAATAGCGTCCGCACACTTGGACGCACTGCAAAGAAATATTATTGGAAACATGAATGATTGTAGGCGGTTGTTTTTAACAAGTTATTTAAAAGAAACCGTTATTGCGTGGAATTGTGGCCTACGCAGATATAAAAAAGGCGCGCCGCAGAGTTCTAAACTCTTTGCGGCGCGCGTTATTAAGAGATACTATGATTTATTAAATCACCAGTAATCTATAGCGAAGTGTCCAAAGCTGAACACTAAGCCAAACCCGGCGCCGAACGCGGAATCCATATAACTTGTGCTTGGATTAATTAAGTTGCCTAAGAGCATTCCGGCGAGGCTAAAGCCCATTATTTCAAAACCGCTTCGCCACAAATACTCATTGAGCGTTGCTTTCTTTATCGTCTTTTGCGCTGCTTGATCCGCCGCCTTGCTCGTACTCAGCAAGAGTGTGTATTGCGCTTGCAAGCCCTCCAACGAGGACTGCACACTGTCGGCTGAGTCCGCTGCTTCGTTTGCTATTTGCAAGGCATTCTGAGAGGCTTCGTCCAACGCTTGCCAATTGATCGTTCCGTCGCTGTTCAAGTAGCTTGTAACTTGCGACGGGTCCGTGGGAGTCGATGTAGGCGTAGTAGTAGACGCCTCCTGCGCCCAGAGCGCAGACGAGAAGATAAGAAGCGACAACAAAAACCACTTTTTTCGCATTCACGGTTCCTCCTTTTGTTGCAACGGAAGGCGAGACGGAATAACGTTTATTCCACTCGCTGCTTGTATTAAATTAGTTATGTCCGCCCATGTAGTAAAAAGCAACAATATAATAACGGTTAAGATACACGCAAGCGAAGGCAGAAAAACAAACCATCCCGAATCCTTGGCATACGGCAAAGCCACGTAAGCTAAAGGCGGCGCGCACAGCGCAAAATAGCACGCAAGTACGCGCCGCGCGCTCACGGGGCCGGGCATACCATTAGGTAGCGGGGCTTCCCGGAGCATGGACATAGCTTAGGCCGATGCCGGAGTAGCGGCGGGCGTAGTTTGCGCGGGCTGAGTAGCGGCCGCTACAGTTTTAGGTTCATCGGCAACGGAACCCTGCACAGCCGTAGCGCTAGCTGAAATAAGCACGAGTTTGCTATTCACCCATGCTATAAACGCGAGGAACAGCGCGGACAAGGCGAGCACGGGCTTAACGATTATTTCATACCCGTATTGGATAAGTGCGAGGGTCCCGCCGATGTAAGCGAGCGCAGTCCAGAAAGTACCTTCCGGCTGATCGGCTCCGAACACCGCGCCGATGAACACGGAGGACGCGAGCACGACAGCCGGAGCTACCCAAGCAGTTCCCCCGGTCTGAATAGCCTCGATGAACTTCCCGATCCACCGAGCAAGCGCAGAAGCCATGACTCCGTAGAGTAGAAGAGCAAAAAACAAAGCGATGTTCATAAAACTTCCTTTCGCCGTTTAAGGTCGGCGTCCCTTAGCGACTAATCAGTTACTGTAAATGGATCGCCTATTTTTATATTAGCTACAAGCCATCGCAAATCAGGTTCCAATTTTATCCTGATGCATCCTTGTGTCCAATCACTCGTAGAAAAGTGCAAACCTAAATCGCTATCGATAATCACGCGACCCGTAGCCTTTACATACAAGCCGTTTTTATCAAGCGCATATTCAGGGACGCTTGATTTAGCGTTCGTGCAGATAAAGAAAGGATATACGTAGCCGTTGTCGTACGTAGGGTCCGGGTGCGCATTAACTCCGGTTATTTTCCACTCGCCTACGGGAAACGTGCGGGGCATAGCCGGAATATTTCCAGTTGCGTAATATACGTCGGTTGTTCCAGGACGCAACGGATTGCGTGGGCGTAACCCGTTTAGTTCATTGCGAACCTTGCTCCAGCATTCTATTTGCTTATCGTCTGCGAGCAAAAACGGGTCAGGTTTTTTCCACGTCAGTTTCATTGAGCCGCCTCACTTCTTAAAAATTGCTATAAGCGTAGACGCAATCACTCCAGCATAGGAACCTAAAATAAGATTTTTATTTACTGTCATGGAAGTGTGTTTTTCTACGTGCTCAACTATTTCTGTGTGTACTGATGCGGCTTTAGCGTACGCATGTTCCGCTTTATCTTCTACTGCATCCACGCGCTCCTTAGTAGCAAACGTAGGAAATTGATCGTACATCATTTTTACCATCATGTTAGTTTCGGCAAGCATCTGCACTTGTTCATCGGTCATAATCTAAACTCCTTGTATAAGCACAGCGTCTATGACGTCTTCGTTCGTATACTGGCTCGACACATCCACCATTCCAAGATCGCACCACGCTGCGTTATTTTGAGTGTATTTTCGCGACACTGTGACACTGTATTCATTGTCTTCCCACGATATAGCCTGGATGTACCCGCCTGATAATTTTTGTACTTCAGTAAAATCGTAGCCCATTAAATCGCTAGACACAAAACACCCAGACAATTGATAATAGTTCCCATTTATTTTTATTGTGTTTGCGTTAATAAACACAATAACAGTGTCTTCGTCGACACAATTAATTCCAATATATTTTATTTTCATGCTCTCCACCTTCCAATCATGCTTCTGGAGTCTATAGTCAAATCCGTATCGGCTATGCCTCGAGCTAATACGTACGATGTATGCGTTGTAGAGTTGTCGGTTTCTGCAATAACCCAATAAGCCTTATTATGTCCTATCGGAAACACGCTTATAGCTAAAACGCTAAACGGCACTCGTGGAAACGTCCACGTGATATACGCGCTCTCTACGTACACGCTTCCCCATAGCGTGGTAACCGCTGCTGTTCTTGAAGCCAGAACACTCTCGCAGAACATCCGCCCGGTATTCGCAAGACAGTAATCTCCGTCGCTATTAGATCCTTCAATTTCCCATGCATCGCTCGTTACATTTCCCGAAGCATCTACGTATGTATTAAATTGTAACGCACCTGATAGCAATGTATCCCCGTTCTTAATTATAGGCACATAGACGACGGTTCCGCTAGCTGTTTTTATTGTAAGTGTATAAGGTCCCCCGCTAGCGGACACAAGCGTAGCCGCTGGAATTATGATCGTATACTTTTTTCTTCCAATATACGCAGAGGTGTCCGGTTTTTGCAGAGTCAAAGAACAATTAGCGTATATTGATCCACCTAAAATTATCGTGTCGTTTAATATTTCTGTGTACGCTTGAGTTATGGCAGACACAGAGCTAGAAAAATCGTATTCGATTAGTTTATCTTTCCAGCCCAAACTATTCTTACTCGTGTTTGTTTGATCGAGTAGGGAAGTTGTGCTAGAAAGCACAGAAGCAATGCCCTGCGCCTGTTTACCAAAGGTTAGAGAAATGTCGTAGTTTCCGTTTTCCCACTCTTCTTCAATCTCTGTTATTTGCGCATCGAACGAAGTACCGTACTCTACTATGTTTACAAGATCGCCTAAATCATAGTTTGTGTACAACACGTATTGAGACTTAACTAAGGCCTGGGCCTCGATTGATAAAACAGCCTGAGCAACAGAATTAAGCTCAGAAGTTCCCGCGTTGGTTAGCGCCGATGTTGTTTGTAGATCGCTTTTATCTATGTACTCTTCGCGGCGCAATAGCCCCGTGACGGCAGTAGTAGGCGTAACAAGTACAACGGTTTTATCCGATCCGTCACCCTGGCCACCTACATACACCGCGTTTTTATAACCGGAGTTCTGGTCGGTGATTGTAGCTGATTTTAAAGAGTCTCTATCAGATGAAAAACAAACACGGCCATTAGTTGATTGCGAGCCTCGGCGATCAAGCCCTACAATCATTTCTAGGACTAGTTTTTTATTCGTTACGTCTAAATAAAGCTCAAACCCCATATATGGATTAGATGCCTCAGCCACAGTCGTCAAATGATCAGAGAGCGTTGTGTTGAAGGCTTGTAATTGACAACTTACGCCGCGACCTTGATCGGCAGCTATAGTGAGCAATGCTATTGCACCCCGCGAACTAGCTACCCCAGCCCCGCACTGATCATAGACAGTATTTTTTATAACTGTTTCTTGTACTGAGTCTTGTATATAATAACTATTGCCAGCGGCAGGAATAACGATTCGCCTAGAAAAAATTGCCTTAGCCTCATACCCCGTTATAGTTAGCTTTTGCGAACCCTTTCCATTTTCACCTACGGCTTTAGATATATTTTCAATAACTCCTATTCTGTGGACATTTGTACCAAACAGTACAAAATAGTCTTTCTGAAAATCACTCGCATGCAGTACATTGTAGTTTACAGTTATCTGAAAAGCTCCGTATCCAGTGAGCGAACGGGTAAAATACGCCTGTTCATAGGCATCAACCTCGGAGACTAGGTTTAAAGAGGTGTCAAAAATACGGATTGGCACATTAATCACAACTACGCCCCTACGTATTTATTTCTAAATGAAAGGCTACCACTAAACAAGCCGTAATCACAATCTATAGATACAGCGTTGTTACCCTTTTCTAATTGCCAAAAGACAGAATCCAGTGAAAGTAGACTCATCACAGAAATAGACACGGGAACAATGTTGCCGGTCAATAGAGTTCCAGAATCTCCAACGACACACCATTGTCCAAGAGTCGAAGAATAAGAGACCCCGTACAATACTGTGCTAACCCCGCTTGTGCGCGTCGTCCATGTTGCGCCGTCTGAACTCGTTAAAATCGTTCCAGCACTTCCGACTACACACCATTGTCCAAGAGTCGAAGAATA
>Ga0210092_1000011_pt1 | contig 25561 bp, 49 predicted proteins | sample WestPond_TuleB_D_FD_185585 | JGI IMG/M metagenome (GOLD analysis project Ga0210092, IMG submission 185585) | Wetland microbial communities from the San Francisco Bay, California, USA, that impact long-term carbon sequestration -... | ecosystem: Environmental > Aquatic > Marine > Wetlands ...
AAGCCCGCGGCCAAGCCCTCCGCCAAGGTGCCGGCCAAGCCCGCGGCCAAGCCCGCCTCCAAGGTGCCGGCCAAGCCCGCGGCCAAGCCCGCCAAGGTGCCGGCCAAGCCCTCCAAGGTGCCGGCCAAGCCCTCCAAGGTGCCGGCCAAGCCCTCCAAGGTGCCGGCCAAGCCCTCCAAGGTGCCGACCAAGCCCGCCGCCAAGGTGCCGGCCAAACCCTCGGCCAAGAAGCCCTCCAAGCACGCTCCCAAGCGGCCGCGGAAGCCGCGAAAGCCTCGCAAGCCAGAACTTCCACTGGTTGCGGTCAGATCGGCTCAGGCTGAGGAGGAGATCCAGCAGAGGCTCATCATGCTTCAGAATGCTGTTGGGCTCATCCAGTCGGGATTGGACATGGCGGCACAGTCGTTCATCAATCGCGACGGCAGCGTCGACGGAGAGCTCACAATTCGCAACCTGCCTGAGGATTGGAGAACTCTCGACGGCTTTGGATATCTGATAGCGACTATGTCGTCGGCTTTTCGCACGTTTGTTCCGTTTCCTCCTCAGCCAACGATGGGAGGAGCATTTTGGGCATCGTTCGGGATCCGATTTGGACCACAGAATGAGTCGGAGATTGGTGAGTTGTACAACCTGTATAAGAGACACCGAGGGATGTTCCAGATCGGGACGTATCCGACCCCGGCCTGGGGAACAGGAGCGATTCAGATCGCGTTGACTGGGGATTCGACTGGTTTGCGAGCGATGATTACGAGTCTCATGAGGAAGCGAGGATTACCCCCGTCTGTTCTGATGGTTCGATTTATTTGGACCCCGGATGCCAGTCATCCAGGTCACTACAAGGGAGAGCGGTGATGAGACTGGGCAACTTCATGTTTATGCTGGGCTGGTTGCTGCTGGTGTTTGGCCTGTCGGGCTTTTTTCCCGGGTGGCGGTGGGAATTCTTCGTCGCCAGCTATCTAGTGTCAGGTAGTTTTTTCGCGACGGCTCGGGAGGGACGACTTCGTTTGCTCGTAGGTTGGTTTCCGGCTTTTCTTTCACAGCGAGCGTACAATTGGGCACTGCGAGGGGGAGATATACTGAAGTCGCGAGATGCGACGAGGGGTGATTGAGCCATGTCCACCGGACCGAAGATCTTCTTCTGGAACTTTCAGGATGACCGACTGGGATCAGCACGTATTTCGATCTGCAGCATCGGTCACTGCTACGAGGCCGCCGTGGTGAGAGCGGTTCATCAATCCCAGATGCTGTTCAATTGCCTGAAGGATTGTCATCTGAGCAGGACTGAGCTGTCCGAAGTGGTGGAGGAGCATGTGGCCACCGAGGCTCCGCGCAGTTGGCCCTGTGATGACTTCGTGCTCTTTCACGTTGGGAACTTGGGTGTGATGCAGGTTGGATCTGACGAGGTGGTGTCGGGCGGCAGACTGGCGACTGACATCGAGTAGGGGCGTAGAGTGCCCATCTTCAACCCCATCAAGTCTGAGCGGAAGGTGAGACGGTTCGGTGTGCTTGATCTCGAGTGGGTTCCCGGCGATGCTTTGCCCACCCTGGTCAACACCGAGATCAAGGTGGACGGCATTCGGCAGAGGACCAGAATTCCGTTGCCGGTTGCCAAGCGAATGACGAGCCCGCTGCAGCTGCGATTGGCAGGCTATTACGATCAGCAGCCTGAGGGAGCGGACGGTGGCGATGATGAGGTGGAGATGGTTGAGAGGTATCAGTACTTCCGGACCATCCGGGAGATCGTCGATTTCATGCTTGTCCGCGAGAACCGAGGCAACTGGTTTTTCGCACACGCCGGGGGCTTGGCGGACATGCAGTTTGTACTCGACGATTTGTTGACAGAGATCAAGTCTCAGCTGCGTATGTCAGCCGGTGTGAGGTCGAGCACGTCGTATGCTCCGGATGGCACGAAGACGCGGGAGTCAGCGTCTGGGGTGACGGTTGAGGGGCGCAGCTGGAAGATCAAGGCGAGTTTCTCTGGCAGTTCGGCCATCATCGTCCACGTGATATCGGGCAAGAATGCGTGGCATTTCTGCGACAGTTTCTGGCTCCTGCGCGACAAGCTGGCCAACATCGGAAAGGCTATCGGGATTAAGAAAGGTGACGATCCGAAGGCACTGGCCTGGATGTCCGAACGTTTTGGTCGTTCTATCAAGGATTTTGAGGAGCTCACCAAGGCAGAGAAGACGATCTTCTATGCTGAGGTGCCCGATGATATTTTGGTGCTCTACAATCGACTCGACTGTGAGATCTTGTGGAAGGCAGTGGCACAGTTCGAGGACGAGATTGTCGGACTTGGGGGGCAGCTACAGCAGACGATCGCCTCGACGGCGATGACACTCTTCCGAAGAGCGTTCCTCAAGCAGGATATCTTCACGTCGGAGTCGCTTAACCACGTGGCGGCGGAGAGTTACTTTGCGAGTCGCGTGGAAGTTCTGTCGAGACATGCCGAAAAGTTCCGCATCTACGATATCAACTCAAGCTTCCCGTTCGCGATGACTTCCCCCCTGCCCGGCAACCTCATGGAGTACCGGCTCGACCTGCCGGACGATGACCGCGACGAGTGCATCTACCTGGCCGACGCCACCGTCGAGGTTCCCGATATGTTCTTCCCTCCGCTGCCCTATCGTAAGGACAACCGGGTGTTTTTTCCGGTCGGCAGGTGGCGGAGCTGGTTCACGTCGACGGATATCCGTCTGGCCCTGCGAGAGGGTGCGAAGATCCACAAGGTCCATCAGGTGTATGTTTTCGAGCCGTTCTACGACTTCGGGGATTACGCGAAGAAGATCTATGCCTTGCGGTCCGAGGCGAAGACCGACTTCAGGAAGCTGGTCCTGAAGTATCTGCTCAACAGCCTCTATGGCAAGTGTGCGGAGAGTACGCACAAGCAGGAGATGCTGGTCAACCCCGACGAGATCGACCGCGAGACGATGCAGATGCTCCAGCCCGGGGTCTGGCTCTGTGAGAAGGACGCGAAGATAGATCATCGACACGTGATCGTGGCATCCGTCATCACCGCCATCGCCAGGAGGACGTTGTACGACTACGCGAAGATGTGTTTCGACCAGGGGAGCGAGCTCTATTACATGGACACCGACAGCCTCGCTACGACGGCCGATCTGCCGAGGGACGACAAGAGGCTCGGTGCCTTGAAGCTCGAGAAGCGGATGGACTGGGCCGAGTTCGTAGCTCCTAAGATCTACCGGGGCGAGGGCTTCGAGCTCACGCGAGACGGGACGTGGAAGGAGAAGAAGCTCACCAAGGCCAAGGGGTTCTCGCTCGGGAATGGTAACGAGGCCTGGGAGAAGCTCGACAAGATCATCGCGGGCGATCGAGTTGGCGTGCAGAGAATGACTCGTATGCGCGAGCTCTATCGAACGATGGTGGGTGGACAGTACATGACCTCACCTTTCGAGCTACTCGTGATCAAGGCACTGACGTTCGAGATGCTTGCGAAGCGATTCCACTATCCTGACGGAGAGACCCGTCCGTGGAGCGTTGCTGAGCTGCGCTCGGGAGACAAGCTCCCGGGAGGTTTCGACTTCGAGGAGGAGATACGGAAGAACTTCGACACCGTAACCAAATCAATGCTGGCTGCGGCTATTTGAGTTGTGGTCATCCAGTTAACAACTTCATTGAGTAGACAGGAGAGCAACAGTGACTATCTCATTAGAGTCTGTGCAGAAAATCAAGAACGAGGTTGAAAGTGCTAAAACACCACTGACCATGTTCGGAACTGACAGCAAGATCGTGGAACTGCCGCCTCAACAGATACTAGATTTGAAATCAATACTCGATTCCTATACAGCAAGAACAGTGATCTACTTGGCCGCTCCATATTCAGACCCATTGCCGGAGGTTCGGGTGTTAAGGTTCAACCTGATAAACCAAGCAGCGTCGTTTCTTATGCGATGTGGTTTTCATATCTACTCTCCGATCAGCCATACTCATCCGATTGCGATTGCCGGAGGACTGCCGACCGGATGGAACTTCTGGGAGGGTTACGACACTGCGGTCTTGTCGATGTGCCGGGCGTTTGTGGTGTTGAAGCTGCCAGGGTGGGATCGCTCGACAGGTGTGGCAGGTGAAACCAAGATAGCCACTCAACTACATCTGCCTATGTATTGGTCGTTTGTTCACGAGCTGGACAAGCTGACTGAGTCTTTGCGCCAGCTCGGTCTCGGGGGCCCAGCGTGACAGCCGTCGACTGCTATCGAGCTGTGAGCACGACAGTTGTTGATCACTTGCTGTCGGCGTTTATTATTTTTGGGCTTCTGTGGCTTCTCGCGATCGAGATTTTTTTGAGAGCGAGGGCCCGGAGGAAGTCGCGGGGTGATGGAGCTAAAAGGCTCAGGCGTGGAGGGCTAGATGTTCAGGGCTACGTTATTCTGCCTTTTGGAAAGGTGTTGGTATCGGGATGCACGACGGAGGTGTTGAGGCTTACTCCACCGGCGGGAGTGCGACTGTTCTATCTTGTCGTTCCAAAGAGGATCTCAGCCGATTTCGAGATCGTCTCTCTGATGATTGGGAAGAATAGCCAACTGGCCGGGTCCGAGGCGATTCCGGGGGATGTGTTTTCGGGCGAGCTGCAGATCTGGGGAGAGCCTCCCGCGTCGAAGGTAGGTAGGGTGATTCTGGATCATCCAGTGGAGTTGGAGTTGGAAAACCCGGATGGTAGGGAGGTTGAGCTGAGGGTTCAGAACCTGAATCCGTATGCTAGGACGTTCACGGCCGTGATGTTCGGAAAGCGAATTTCTGACTGAAAAGTTGGCGACATATTTTCAAAATTGTGCTTTAATCCATGCTTTAATCCGATGCCGAGCACTTGGGGAAAGCGACACGGGCTTGTAGGGTACGACGAGTTCCGCATCGGACTGCCGTACGCCGAGGCTTACAACCAGCTGAGAGTTTCGAAGAAGCACAGGTACAAGCGGAGGGGGTCGGTGCTCGGGTACATGCACGAACTGAAGCTGGAGATCTACAATCGGGCGGTGGATGATGGCTACCTGGAGCAGTTGGAGATGGAGGAAGCTTTGAAGAAGTCTCAAAAGAAGACTGCGAGGGAGTCTCGATCAAGATCGCGGACTCGTCGGCGCGCTCGGCGACGGGAGGCAGCTTGATGAGCGTTGCCCGACCGCCGGTGGTGAGGACGCTGTCCCAGATGGTGGCCGACTACGAGAGGGTGGTCATCATCAAGGCTATCCAGATGTGCGGAGGATCCAGGACGCGAGCGGCCGAGTCTCTCGGGGTGAAGCGCCGGTACCTTTACGGTAGGATATCTATTCTCAAGATCGACCTGAGCGCGATGCCTGTGAGTACTGGCCGTCCTCCCAAGGAGGGTCGTTCGTGCGGGGCTTGATGGGGGCGGTCGGAGCCTTTCTGCTCTTCGCTGTAGTGATCGACGGCTACTACCGAGCGGTCGAGGAGGTGGGGGGCAAGAAGCTGGCTGACCACGCGATGGAGTTCTGCCCCAACTGGCTGCTCGGCATGGCGACGGGTGCCTTTGCCGTCGGACTCGTCTGGTGGTGTGTAGCGAGCTTGAGGAGGCCTGGGTGAGCGCCGCGGGTCAGATCTCCATCGACTTCGACTACGATGAGAGGACGGTGAGGCTCGCAACCGAGATCGCTATCGTCCTCACGCCGTACCTGGCGCCCGGGACGCCTCGGGAGGCGGTCCGGGGATTGGCAGATCGCGTGGCCAAGCTGGCGGAGAAGCGCTACAAGGACGCCTGGGAGCCGACCTGCGAGATCAGGTGCCACACCTGCGATGAGATGACGGTTCCGAAGACCAGGGTTAGGGTCGTGGTTTGTCCGAGGTGTTCTCTCAATGGATGTACGCCCGGTTCGTCCGGCTGAAGGGCTGAAGGAGAGAGATGCTGTATTATTCCGGAAAACCCTTGCTCGAGTGGAACTGCCACGATCGGAGGGTGATTGAGACTCTCTGGAGATCGGGATCTTCTCCGTCCTCTAGGCAGGTGGTGGGGGCATCTGGCCGGCGCATGCCGTGGGGAATCTCGTATACGTGTTGGAGACTCGTGGGACTGTCCAAGATCGTTAGGTGGTTGGCGGCGGGATGGTGGGACCACCAGTTGGCGTTTTCGGTAGCGTCTCGGACTGGCCTGGTTCGGGGATGTCATTTTTTTCTCGCCGGATGGTGGCCGTGGGGCAGCTTCATGGTCACGGACAGTCTCGTCGACGGCGGAGCTTCACTTCTCGTGAGGTCAGGCCGGTTGAGGTACTATCTCATGACGACGTCGGATCATTCGGTGCTCTTGGGCCGCTGCTACTTGAAGATCTTCGGTCGGGAGATCTTCCTGGGACACGTCGTGCTGACTCGGCTCGGGGAGGTGTTGAGGTGAAATCGGGTAGGCCCATCTTGTGCTCGGCCGATGATTGGAGAGCATGCCTTTGTGACGTTCTCCAAGGAGCACAGGCAAAGACCGTGTTTGTCGTGGGTGCTGGACTATCTTGGGACGGAACTGGTGATTATTTTTTTGCTTCTTGACACTCGGTTCTGGCCAGTCTAGGATTATTGCACATGGTAACCACGAAGCAATGTTCGGGAGAAACTGGAACCGTCGGCGCCACGGTAGCTGGGTCGAGCCGTGACCTCGTGCCATGTCTGGAGGCTATTCTCCTCGTGGCTCCGTGGTCCTTCCAACCGGAGTTCCAGTCTTTCCTCGACGACGCCTACGCATCGAAGCCGGTCGGATTGGTTGATGTCGTGGCCCTGTGTTGCCGGGCCTTGGAGGATATTCCAAAGAACGTCGACCAGTGGGCGAGCTTCAGCGACCTTGCGTGGGATCTGATCACCGCCATGGTTCAACAGGTGGTGACTTCGCTGAAGGGGCACCCGCAGAAGACGACCCTCCCAGCTGGCGAGATCCTGGGTGTGCCTGCGAAGACCAGCTTCTTGGTCGGCCTACTTCTGGCGAAGAAGGTCGAGCCGCGAAAGACCCTCGCACGTGGTCTGACGGGTGCGGTTTCTATCGATGACTTGAGCGCGGTCGTGCCCGCTGACTTGTTCGAATCGGGACCGGCGGAGGTCGATCGCAGGCTTCAGTTCGAGACTCTTGTGTGGCGGTCGCTTTTCCCAACCCTGCCGTCTTTCTCCCTGGGCTGCAACAAGCCAAACTGTGAGATCTCGACCTGCGCACACAGTTGCGGCAGGCGGACTCTATATGTGCGCTTGGGTTCCGATGCCAGGATGGGGCGTCCCCACTTCGTGATGATCAACCCTGGCTCTGGTTCTGCATGGAAGGACATCGCGACCAAGGCGACCGAGATCGTTTTCGTCGAGCCCGACGGCAGCGCAACGAGCGGGCTCGATGAAGACCAGCTCGCCTTCCTCATCAGCAAGTTCCTGGAATTGACCTCCAAGGAGACCGCATGAGCACCGATTGGCCCCATGAAATTCCGCGATCCGTTTCCCTGCCCAGCCTTGGGCACCTGCCGGCCCTTCACCACATCTTCGGTCGGGAGATCTTCCTGGGACATGTCGTGCTGACCCGGCTCGGGGAGGGGTGACGTGCCGTATGCCAGGGTGATACCGGCGCTTGAGCCCACCGTGCGTGGGATGTGCCGGCTTCCCTACGAGGGACACCCGAAGGGGTGTCCCAACTTCGGTGTGGCTGACCGGTGTCCACCGAAGGTTGCGCATTTTGACGAGGTGTACGATCTGGGAGCACCGTTTTACGCGGTGTGGTCGACGTTTCGTCTCGGGGAGCACGTGGCGAAGATGCGGTCGAAGCATCCGGACTGGAGCGAACGGCAGCTGCGGTGTGTGCTCTACTGGCAGGGCACGGCTAGGAAGCTGCTCAAGGTCGAGATCGCGAAGTTTCGGGAGGAGCATCCGGAGGTCGACTGGCTCGTCGAGGCTACTCCGGAGGCGATGGGGCTGCACGTGGGCAGGACGATGGCCCAGGTCGGGGTGGAGCTGCCGTGGCCGCCTGTGGATTTCGCGTACCACGTCGCCCTGGCCGGAAAGCGGAGGGAGATGTTTCTCGTCTACAAGGGGGCAACATGAAGGTGATCAGAGTTGACCTGTACGACGACGAGGGTCCGCGAGGCACGCAGAAGCTCGTGGCAGGTCTGGGTCTGACGAGAGAGGAGGCCGAGAGGATCTGCAAGACCAGGCAGGAGGATCCTAAACGGGGAGAGTATGACTGGTTCCTGGCGGTGGAGGACGACCATGTCCTGTGGTGCTTCGAGCCATGAGTCTCTACTGGGATCTGAGGTGTGTCGACTGCGGCGTCGACGCTGGGATCTCCAACGCGAACCGGATGATGAAGGAGATGCAGGGACTGGCTGCCGGTGCAGCTGATCTAGGTCGGGCCTTCAAGGCGATCACGAAGTTGGTGGACGGTGAGTTGTTGGGCATCAGGCTGTTGATTGACTATGGGAGTATCAGCTTGCCGGTGGAGTTTTTTCTCGAGCACGGGGAACATCGGGTGAGGCCGGTCGACGAGTGTGGGAGGTTCGATACCCCGTGCGGAATCACTTACAGGTGTTCGAGCTGCGGGACGGACTTTGTCTGCTGTGAGAGGGAGCATCCTGGGATGTCACATACTCATCACGTCGGAAACGTCTGGCATTCGGAATAGCGGTGGAGAGGACGCGCGACGAGGTCTGCGGGGACTGCCGGGGTGACAAGGTTATCTCCGGGGCGGTCTGCGCGAGGTGCTTCGGGACGGGGATCGTCAACCGTAGGTGCCGTGAGTGCTTTGGGTGGAGGACGGTCGGTGACTTCCTGGTCAAGGCCAGGCTCGTCAGGCGCTGCAGGGACTGTCGGGTGCGAGCGGAGGTCCCACGGGATAGAGAGCTCGATCGGACGTGCGAGCTCCGGGTGAAGTTCGTCAGGTTCTCCAGGAACAGCAAGACTGGTCCGATCCCGGTTTCGATGGTGTCTCCCAACACATGCTCGCCGACGTGCCCGTGGATGGGGGCCGGCTGCTACGCCGAGCAGCACTTCGTGGGCATGCACTGGCGCCGACTGGCGAAGGGATCAGGCCTGACCTGGGATGAGTACTGCGAGGCTGTGCGAGCGCTGCCGCGGGGGCAGATCTGGAGGCACGCGGAGGCGGGCGACCTGCCGGGCGACGGCGACCTGATCCACGGAGATCTCCTCCGGCAACTGGTCGTGGCTGCCGAGCACACGAGGGGTTTCACGTACACGCACAAGCCGGTGTTGGGAAGAGAGGCGGGGGCGTGGAACCGGGCGGCGCTGGCGAACAACCAGGGACCTGGACTGGTGGTGAACCTGTCGGCCGACGGTCTCGAGGACGTGGACCGGAAGGCTGATCTCGGGATAGGCCCGGTTACGGTTACGATCCCTGATGACGGGCACACGACGACGACGCGGACGCCGGCAGGCCGGTTTGTCATGGTGTGTCCTGCGGTTCGCCAGACGGTCGGAAGTGATGACGCGAAGAAGGTTACCTGCGAGAGCTGCGGTCTCTGTCAGCGACGGAATCGGAAGTCCATCGTGGCTTTTCCTACGCACGGGTCGTGGGGCAGGCGGATGGGGGAGAGCCTGGTTCAGCTTCGACTTTTTGATACTTGACACCAAGTTCTCTGGTGAGTAATATTCTTTCTATGAGCAATCTCAGCAGGGTGGAGAGGGATCTCGCCGATCTTGGTTCTTTGAGGAGGACCATCGATAAGGCGAAGATTCTGGTCGAGCTTTGGAGATCTGAGGGGCCTTTTCACGCTGCATCAGTTTTCAGCTTCTATTCTGAGCACAACAATGACGCTATCCAACTGTATGCGTTGTTTGTGGCCCGGTTGGCCGACTTCGTCGCTTGCCAGGGTACCGGGGAGGCTCAGGATGTGGCTGACTCCCTGGTCCAGATGGCAGAGGTCGTCGTCAAGAGGCGGGGGTAGTCGTGCTGAACGTGGACTCCATCTTCGACAAGCTCACGCCGGACGAGCTCGAGCACGTGGATTCAGGCAGGCCGGCGGCCTTCGCGTGGTCGCTGGTCACGGGCTGGGGGTTGACACCAACGGCTGTCACGATTGCCAGCTTGAATGAGGTGTACGCCGAGATCCGTCGTCGGCTAGGGTATGCCGAGTGATGCCGAGTCGTCAGAAGCTCGTCGAGAAGCTGCGCAAGCTGCTGGCGCTCTGCTCGTCACCCAACGTCCACGAGTCCGAGCAGGCTCGCAAGGCGTCCGATCGCCTCATGCTCAAGCACGGAATCACGGAGGACGACGTCAGGCAACTCGACGACTCCGCTTACTACGAGCTTTCTCTTGGTCTCGCGGGGTGGAACGCTGCCTGGAGGTTCACGCTGGTCACGCTGGCGGCTCAGGTTCACGGTGTGAAGGCGGTGGCGCTCCGGAAGGGGGCGAGGCAACTTGTGAAGCTCTGCGGTTCAAAAGTCGAGGTGGAGTTGGCGCACAAGCTGTTCCAGAAGCTGCTCACGGTCGTGAAGGAAATCGAGTCCCGAGTCGTGAGGGACGGACGGATCGTGAGGTTTGCTGAGATGGTCGGAGATCTTTCGGTCCGGGAGATCTCGGACGCTTTTCGGCGTGGAGTGGTGGCCGGGATCGTCAACTGTTACTGGAGGGCCAGGAGGAAGAAGAAGGTCGCGGAGGATCTAGCTACATCCCGGCCAGTCCCGAGAGAGACCGACGGGAAAGTTCCCGAGAGCGGCTCCTCAACGTCGGGTAAGGAGCTCATGAGACTCGACGTGTTGGTCAAGGCGACGTTCGCTAGTAAGTACGACGAGAAGGTGCGCGAGAAGTACGCACCCGAGACGAGGCCGATTGATCTCGCGGGGGATTCCCACCCGATGCTCTTCGATCTTGGCTTCGAGTACGCACTGGCTCACGTGTTGGTCGGGGATGACTACGACGTGAGCTTGAGAAGGTGGACCCCAGGGTGAGGGAGCTCATGCGAGGTCTGGTGCCCGACGTTCCGTGGGGAGGCGATGTGACGACGGGTGAACGCGCGGTCACTGGTGATTTGAAGGTTGACACATGACCAATGCTAGTATTAAATCTGAAATTGACGTGCAATTCGAGACGACATCCTGGCCGGCCGGTGAGGAGAGTACCACAACATGCCCATGACCTTCCGGGTGACCGACATCGAGACCTTGGTCGACGACGCTGCGTGGACTCGCAACGCCCCGACCTTCCGACTCGTCGGAGGGCGGTCAGACGAGGGGGCCCCGTTTCTGACGCCACGGGCGACTGAGGTAGAGGCTTTTCCTCCTCCCTATGCCTGCCGGGTGGTGGCGATCTCGTACGTCGACATCTGTTTCGATCTGTCCCACGCTCCCAAGTACTGGTACGACAAGTGCTACACCGAGTGCTTATGGGATGCGACTGGAAGCACTGCCAGGGCAGATGCGTTCGAGCGCCGTCTTCTTGCCCATTTCAATGAGGTGATGACCGGGGCGGGCGAGGTAGATAGCTCGCTGATTCATCTTGTCACGTGGAATGGTCGGGGTTTCGATCTCCCGGTGATCGTGTTGAGGGCTCTCAAGTATAAGCTGGCGTGTCGGTGGTACTACGGGAACCGCAACATGCGCTACCGATACACCGACGAGGGGCACTGCGACCTCATGGATTCGCTTGGCGACTATGGAGCAGCGAGGGCGATGAAGCTTGGCGATGTGGCGAGGCTCATCGGACTTCCTGGCAAGACGGATATGTCGGGCGACAAGGTATCGGTCCTTTACGCCGAGTCGCAGAGGGATCCGTCCAGGGCGGATGCGTTGATGGCGAAGACCGCTCGGTACTGCCTGCAGGACAGCATTCAGACAGCTCTTGTGTGGCTCCGCAGCCGGCATCTCTATGGCAAGGTGACACCGGAGACCTACAACGAGGCTCTCGAAACGTTCAGAACGTCGAAGGAGATCTGCTCAGCTATTGAGCTCAATTGGGAGGGTTTGCGGCTGTGAAGTACTGCGTGGGATGTGTCAGTAGCGACGAGGTTATCGTTCTTGGTGAAGGTGTGAAGAAGTGTCCGGGGTGTGGCACCACCAACTTCATGAGCCAGGCTCAGTTTGATGAGCACATGAGCAGGGTGGAGGCATTTGTTCGGGAGCAGATGCCCGGGGAGAGCGTCAGGCAGGAGGATTTGCCGTGAGCCTGTACTGCGTGCCGTGCAGGCAGGAGCTCGTGGGAGGATCGGCAGCGTGTCACCGTTGTGGGGGAAGCGTGCTTGCCTGCACGCAGTGTCACGATTCTGTCTTGGTGGGTGCTTCTGATTGCTCTCGCTGTGGTTCGTCCAACGATCGTCCGGGACGTGCGATTTCGAGCAGAGCGTCTCCGGCTGTGCCGGTCGACTTCTCCGACGATGTTGCTCAAGCTTTGGCGCAGATCCCTGCTCCGGTACGCAGTCTCGGGAGGGCGGTGGTGCCGACCTCGTATGAGGCTGGTCGCTATGGCGTGAAGGCTGAGGTGAAGATACCTGAGCGAGACGCTGAGATCATGACGGAGCTCATCCGGTTGGTACCGCTGTTGCACGGAATGGCCGGACGACTCAATCAGTTTCAGGGACACACTGAGCACACCCGCAAGCTCATTCGAGATATGCGCCAGTTGGCCTGTGACGCCCAGGAAGAGGTCGAGCTCAGGCGTGGTCCTGGTTGATTTTTGGAAAGAGGTTGAAAAATGAAAGTCGTCAACGTTAGAAAATACGGGAACCGCAAGCTCTACGACGAAGATAAGGCGTGCTACGTCTCGATGGTGGGACTGTCTCAGATCGTGGCGAGGGGTGACAAGGTGGTTGTGACGTGCGATCTGTCCCAGGAGGATATCACCCTTGACACTCTCGCCCGGTCGTACTGCGAGCTCCTAAAGGTAGGGACGGTAAAGTCCAGGGGCGGAGGGGAAGACGCTGTGACGACTCTCGAGGGCCTGATTCGCGGGGTAACTCTTCGCCATGGGGACAAGGATAAATGAGCCGCAAGAAGTCCACCGTCAAGGGTAGTTACCGGAGGTCGACGCCGGTGATTCGATTGCGCCGGAACGTTGACAAGATCGTGAGACACGCCGCCCTCTGCAAAGATCGCCTTGATATTTGGAAAGCTTCCACGAATTCCGAAGTCGAGGGGGCGATCAAGTCAGTCGAGGCTATCTTGGAGTTGGTAAAGCGACTGGCGGGACACGTCGACCGGCTGGTGTCATCGGGATTTGTTCCACCTCGTCGGATTCCGGCGTGGCAGCCAGCCAAGGGAGATCGCGTCCGAGTGGTCGATGATCATCGTCTGAAGTACGAGGAGGCCTTCGCGTCGGTGCTCAAGTCAGATCCTGAGATGCTTGACGATCTGGTCGTGGTAGAGACGCTCTCATCGGGCGAGGTAAGCGTGCAGCGGGGCCGTAAGATGCCCTTCCTGGTGCGCAAGAGCCATCTGTCGAGGAGAGCGGAGGCGGCTTGACCGGGAGTGGGGACAAGCGACCATTGCGCAAGGTGCAGGTGGGTGCGTATCGAATGTCACCACCTGCGCCAGGTGCTCGGGATTCGGCGACGTCGTCGCTTGTTCACAGGGCCAAGAGACATCTGCGGGGGATCGCGGTGAAGCGACAACCTGTCGATGACCCGGACGAAGAGGTGAAGATCTTGCCAAACCCAACAACACCTCGTCGGCCCTTTTCAGGCAGATCGCTGCTCGACGATGATGACGAGTAGGTCGCGATGAAGACCATTGGGACCGTGAAAGGTTCGTGGTTTGCGCTTCCGACTTGCGAGTGGAAGCGCGGGTGTAGCCGGGCGGCGGTGTGTACGGGCCTGGTGGCCAGTCAGAAGATGGGAAACGTTTGTAGCAAGCACAAGTCGATGGGCGATAGGCTCTACGGGAAGCGACGATAATCAAGGTCAAGGAGTCGAGATGGCAAAGAAACTGTACGTTGGAAACCTTCCATGGTCCGTGACGAGCATCGATCTCGATAGCATCGTCAATAGGTTGGGTCTTGTCGTTGCAAGGTGCGAGATCGTTTACGATCGAGAGACCGACCGTTCGCGAGGCTTCGCCTTCCTGCATTTCGACACCGACGAGCAGGGACGCGCTGCCATGACGGCATTGAACGGCCTCGACGTGAAGGGTCGGGTGTTGGTGGTGAACGAGGCGACGAGTCGGCAGCAAGATCGCGGCAAACCAAGTCAGCGAGGAGGGGGCGGTGACTACCGTCGAGAGGGAGGTCGCAGTCCTGGCAGCGGCCGGGGTCGCAAGCCCCGGAGTTTCCGCAACGAAGATTACGGCAACGGTAGTTAGTAGGAGGTCTACGACATGGCTGGTTACGTTCCGCCTTGGAGCTACGAGTTCAGAGAAGGTGTTGCCTGTGCTTTCTGTGGCAACGCCGAGCGCGTGGTGCTCTGCGGGTCGGGGATCTCGTTGGGTGTTTGCGAGTCTTGCTCCGTGATTGTGCACTATGTGTGGCGGGGGTTATCCGAGGCTGTGGATCCGGTCAAAGAGACCAAGAAGCCGCTGCTCATCAAGGTGCTGGTGCCGCGGCTTCTCAAGCGAGCGGACGGAACGCCGGCGATGCCCAGCCACCCGGCTACCTACGAGTACCTGTTCGACCTGCGCGGCGACGGCAATATGGCAGATCTACCGACTGCCACGCTCAAAGATCCGATCGACGCGAAGGAGGCGGTTGGGAGGGTGCTGGCCGACCTCGGGCTGGTTACGTGGGACTCCTGCGTAGAGCCCCTCTACCGGGCCCACACGTATCGGGGAGGCATGGCCGAGGTCTACCTGGTGACGGCCTATGGTGAGGTGCCCGGGGTGCCTCGTAGCGCGGCGGCGACATGGAGGAATTGGCCCGTCTGGAACCACGTGGGAGCCTCGCAGGTGGGGTTCTACTCGGCTTTGGAGCATGTCTGGCCACTCAGGTTGCTCCGTCGTATGAATGCCCGTAGCTCCACGTTGGAGGTGGTCACGTTCATGCGCCGGGGAGCCGTGGAATACGTAGCGTTGCAACTGGCTCTGCTGAAGGATCCGTCGACCGACACATCGATGGCTGAGTATTTGCACAAATCAATGTCTGACGATGAGAAGCTGGTCTGCAAGACGATCGTCGAGGATGCCAAGCTCGAAGCGGAAACGGTTGTAGAAGAGCCTCTCACCGAGGGAGTGCTCGAGAAGGTGGGGGAGGACGATTTGCCCGAAGAGGTCGGCGATGCAGAGCCGGACTCGCTGGAGGATGCTTTCGGTGGGGTGGGCGAATGACGACCAAGAAGCCGATCTTTGTGGTCCTTGAGGGGGTTGATCGATGCGGAAAGAATCTGCAGGCGGAGATGCTCGTCGAGAAGTTTCGGGCCCAAGGAGAGCCGTCCATGTCGTTCACGACGCCCAACTACGAGAGCGACACCGGACGACTGGCGTCTGGTCTGCTGCTGGGTCAGTACCAGCTCCGAGGATCTTCTCAGATGGATGGCGAGAGCCCGATCGACCTCTGTCGACAGGTGAAGCGGGCTGAGCTGCTCGCCATGGAGTGCGTCCTCGAGGCGAACCGCTACGAGGTGGCAGCCCAGATCAGTCGATGTCTCGGTCAGGGACAAAACGCTGTCTGCGTGCGCTGGTGGCCGTCCTCGCTCGTCTACGCTCAGGATGACGGCCTCGACCCGGCGAGGATGCTCGATGCCTGCGCGTTATTGCCAGCGCCAGACGTCTACGTTCTGCTTCAGGTTTCACCCGAGAAGATCAGGCCGCGGCTGGATTCGAGAAATCGGTACGAGGGCGATAGCGACAAGCAGGAGAGGCTGGCAGAGGCGTACCGCTGGCTCTGGGACACACAACGCTGGGACAAACAACGCCAAGTCTTACGCAACCGGAGATGGGTCGCGGTGCTGGGCGACAGGGAGCCGAACAGGGTCCATGAACAGGTCTGGGAGGCTGTCCAAGTCGTGAGGGGAGAGCATCTGTGAATTGGATGACGTTGGCCGAGCAGCTGCCAGGCTTCTGCTGGATGGTGGCACTCGTCGCCTCGATAACCCTCGTTTTGCTGGGACTTTTCGGTAGGCCGCTCGAGGGGCCCAAGGAAGAAGAGCCTTTGAACAACATCGAGTTGTTGGTTAGTCAGGCTCTTTGGATCTACTCGAACCACACGGTGGAGTCGAGCCGGAAGGCTGCCCGGGGGTTCGTTCGCCACCTGCGCATGATGGGCTACGAGGTGGGGCGACCGAGCGAGATTGTCGGTGAGGGAGCGGAGGATGATCGGGGACGACGCGACCTCAAGATGCCCTTCTGATATTTGTTTCTTGACACCGAATTCGGGCTAGTTCAGGATATCAGATCATGACAACGAATTTTGCTGCGCGGTCGATCTACTTGTTGGTGGTCGTTTCTTTGGGCTGTAGCGTGGACCGGAGCGGACTTTCCGGGGTAGTCGGCCTCCGAGATGCTTCTTTTGTCTCGGAGGTGGTGAGGGAGGTTCGCACCGACGTCATCCCCTCACGAGATGATCTTTCCTCCGAAAAGGTGGTGCCCGTCACGGTCGATACCGGAGAGGATTTCGGAGAGGACGCGACTTCCTCCGACGTCCTGGTATCTGACCTGGGGCCCGATGACCTCGGTCCCGACCTCGTCGGCGAAGACTCCCGAGTCGCAGTCCTAGATCTCCTGCCCGAGGTTCGCCGTGAGGCGGGCAGGGAGTTAGGTCCGGAGGCGGCGCCAGACGTGGTTCCGCCAGCAAGGGAGGTGGGCCCGGAGACCCCGAAGTGCCCAGCCGAGTGTCGTGAGGGATGCAACGTGGGCTGCGGTCCCAAGGGGCAGTGCTTGGCTTGTCCGACCTGCTCGTGCAGCGTCGAGAGCGGGATCTGCCATTGCTGAGGGAAGGGATAAGATCATGAGCAGAAAAGGCAAGAAAGCTGTTGAACAGCCAGCTTCGACGGATGGTTCGTGTTGCCTCTTCCACTCGACGGGAGGATCTCTTCGCCTGGAGTGCGGAGGCGACGAGTGTCCGGAAGGTCATAGGGTGAGTCCTAGTCTTTCTCTCGTCTTTTTCGGTGATTCGGAATACCCCCTCGGTTACATGCAAGGCCGTGGTGCCGCGTGATTTTCATCCTCGACAACCACCAAGAGCACTCTGACCACTGTCTCTACTTCGTGAAGGCTGACCCCCATTTTCAGGACTGGTGGACGCACACAGTGCTCGAGTTTCTGAAGAAGACGGCAGGTTCGGACGGACTGCCAACAATCGTCGCGAGTGCGACCTCCATTGCTTGGAGGGAGAAGGATGCCTCCCTATCACCCGATGAGCTCGTCGATCGTCTGGTCCCCTTCTACGAGGATAAGCCGCCCGTGTATCGAAAGGTGGCAAGGCCACGGATCGGGACACGTGTGACCTCCAAGGACGGCAAGAGAAGTGGCATGGTGGATGGCTCGGATATTCGAAGCCGGCGTCCTATGGTCCTGTGGGACTGTACCCACTATGCCCTGCCGGTGGCGCTGGAAGATCTCAACTGGTAGGACTTCTAGATTTCACTCCTTGACACAAAGTTCTGGCTTGGGTACAATATGTTATTGAGGTGACATCATGGCAGACGACGTGATTGAGCTCGCGCGACCTGAGAACGTGGACAAGCGCCCGACCTTGGGACTGCATTTGCTCGTGAAGAACGGTCGGAGTGTGATCCCACGTCTCGTCAACTGCGTCGGTCCCTACCTCGACGAGGTGGTCGCCGTTCTGAACGATTGCTCCGACGATACCCTGGAGGTACTCGTAGCCGAGTGCGGTCAGCGTGGTATCGGGCTCAAGCTATTCGAGGTGACGAGCAAGCACAACCCCGACCTCTACGCTGACGACGTGCCGGGAACCTACGAGGTAGGCGACTCGCTCTGCGACGAGGTCTATCTCGGACCTTTTACCGGGGACAAGATGCTGGTGGAGTGGGCGGCGGCTCGGAACGTCGGCTGGCACGCGGGGACCACAGACTTTCGGCTGCACCTGGACGTTGATGACGTGGTGGACGATCCGCACTGCCTTCCGGGCTTGTGCCAGCTCATGGATCAGAAGGGACTCGACGCTGTGGCCACTCGCTACCATTACGCTCACACCGGGACCGGAGTGTCGCGCGCGGATGCTTTCCGCGAAAGGATCGCCCGCAATTTGTCCGAGATCACCTGGCACGGATCTATCCACGAGAGCCTGCGAGGCATCGGCCCAGGTCGGGCAGCCGCCATCGACGGTAACTTGGTCGTGCGCGATCTCCGAGACAGCGACGGCACTGGCATACGGATGCCCCACCGAAACTTGAAGGTGCTTTACCGGGCGGCCAGGCTGCGCGACTGGCAGATCACGACCCGCGAGATGGTCTATCTGGCGGCCGAGGCGAAGGCCGTCATGCCGAAGCTTTCCGAGAGACTTCTCGAGATGTGCCTCGCCACGTCTCGCTGGGATGAGGAGAGGGCCTGGGCGGCAGCGCTCATGGGAGAGGTCAGCGAGGTGGCGGGCGAGTACCGGCTTGCCTCGGGGTGGTACGAGCGCTCGTTGGAGATTCATCCCGGGGTCATGTCGGCCCTGAGACTGTCCCGGGTGCGTTTTCATCTCCAGGACTGGGAAGGTTGCGTGAAGGCCTACGAACGGGCCATGGCAAACAAGGGCAAGCCGCAGCTGCTTGACGGGGGTCTCGTGTATGAGGATGCTACCCGAGTCCTCGTGGCGTCTGCCCTGCGGAGGCTGGGTAGGTTAGACGAGGCGGCTCAGCTGGCGTCCGACGTTCAGGGACGACACAGAGACAGTCCAGCTCTCGACAAGCTGACCGAGAAGCTTCGGAAGGATGCAGATCGTCTTGGGTGAGATGATCGAGGTTCTTTTCGTCGGGTTGGTGACCGCGGTTGTTGGTCTGCTAGGCTCATTCGGGCTCTACGCAATTGTCCGGGTACTGGCTGGGATGCCCTTCTCCGAGAAAGGTAGCAGTGATGAGCACGAGCGAGAATAATTCTCCGAGGCCCAAGCAGGTTCATTACCTCAAGAGCTGGCCAACCTACTATGAGGAGGTGCTGGCAGGGAACAAACCCTACGAAATTCGCAAGGCTGATCGGGACTTCGCGCCGGGCGACGACGTCGTCCTGTCGGAGTGGAGTCCGAATATCGCACACGTCGTCCCGCGGGGATACACCGGCAGGGAGGTTCGGGGAACGATACTTCGGGTAACCAATCCGGCCGACCTGAAAATCTGCGCTCCGGGAGCTCTTCGGGCGGGCTACGTAATCCTCGGCATGCGATGGGAGCTCCCATGACCGTCGAGCTGCTCGCCAGGATGATCTGTCTTGCGTCCGGAATATTCGGACGTCCGGCCTGGGAGACCGACAAGTGTGCCGAGCACGCCACCTACATCATGGAGGCCTCTGATCGCTATGGTGTAGATCCAGTCCTCATGGCAGCCGAGAACATCGTCGAGTGCGACATGCGGGAGAAGGACAACCCCGTCTACAAGATGGTGCGGGGGAGGAAGCGGCTGGTGGGGTACGACGCCTGCCCGATGGGTGTCCGGATCATCGGCGTCGAGAGACGCCTGCAGTTCACCAACCGAGATCTCTACGAGGAGGCAGCTCGCAAGCTAGCGCACTGGAAGGCATGGTGCTCTCGAAAGCACCGCGGGCACAGGCACCACTTCGTGAGCCACTACAACGAGGGCAACCCCACCTACGCCGACCAGGTCCTGGCGGTCCGAGCCATCCTGCTGGGGAAGTCGACCGAGACGTACCAGAAGACACCACGGATCGCCGAGATCGTGAGGCTACTTTCGAGGGTGTTCGTCCCGGGCTGGAAATCACCCACGAGTTGAAGGAGTGCTACATGTCCAAAAGTTCGCGCCGTGAGACGATCGAGACGGTCAAGGCCCTTGTTGCCGTAGCCTACGCCACCGCGCTGCTTTCGCTCTTGGTGGTGGGCTGGGTAGACCGGATGGTTGGCCTGTCCCTCGCTGGCCGAGACGGGACGGCAGGTTTCCTGGGAGTGTTCGTGCCGATGACGCTGGAGTGTGCCGGACTTTGGCTCCTCGGGAGGCGGGACCTTCGTCTGGACGAACTGTCCAAGCTTCAGGGATGGTGGTGGAGGTGTTCGATCGTCGTGGTACTTGCCCCGATGCTTGCTTTGGAAGCCTTATTCTCTCGCGGGAAACTACTGCAAAACGACGGAGGTCGTCGTGGCGGGTAGCTGGGGAGGGAGCGCGGACCAGTACTGCGGGGAGTGTCGGTGCCGCAAGCACCACGTGCCCATGAGAGGTCAGGAGATCTGGATCTTCGACTCGTGTTATCACGAGCCTGGCACTCCCGATGAGAACGTCCGGCTCCTTGCGTCTCTGTTCTATATGCTCAACGAGCACAAGCCGGCAGCAGCCTAGCTAGGGAGTAGACATGCTCCACAAGATCGCCCTAGAGCACCACTTCATAACCGACGAGCTGTCGGCCTATCGAGATTGGGAACACCGGCGATTTTCACCCAAGCCGAAGCCGGCCGGTTGTCCGTCGTGCAAGAGCCCGGCGCCTGAGAAGCATCCTGTGCTGAATGGAGACGTCTGGCTTTGCTCGCACGAGTTTCACCTGACGGTGACTCCCGACAACCCGGCGGAGGATGTGGCCTGGCTGCGCCAGCGACTGGCGGAGATCGTAGAGGCCTCCGGCGAGACGGGGAGAGGCGTGACGTGAGGGATCTTGGACAGATCAGGCAGGCGTTCGCCGACCTCGATTCCCTCAACAGGTGCCTGCACGAACAGGCAGAGGGAGGCATCGGGGGCCCGCTGCACGTCATCACCGACGACGGCAACCTCGAGGACCACCACGTGCTCGGCTGCCTGCAAGATCTGGATGGGGACACGTCGTCGACCGTCGTGGTTCGCGTCCTCTGCCGGGAGATGCTCAGGATCCTCTGCCTTCTCACCGCCCCGCAGAGGCTCATGTGGTATCTGGCCCGTCAACTTCGGCAGATCGGCCACAACCCCGCGGATTGGGCCAAGAGTCTGCGGGATGGGGTCGTCGAGCACCGCGAGACCTGTGGCAATTGGAATGCCGTGGTGACCAAGTGTGGAACCGTGGTTTTTCCAGGACTCCGAGAGCTCAAGAGGGAGTGGGATGAGCGTCTTCGGGCAGCAAGTCCCGAAGACGTTCCAGACGTTACAACAAGCGGAGGAGATCACATATGGTAGCCAGACTGCAGATGTCCGACCTTCACCTGGGCGACCCGAGGTCGTCCCTGTCGAATCCGGAGGTGGCAGCGGAGGTGGTCGCCCAGCTCGCCAAGCTCACCGACAAGAAGATCGGAAAGCTGATCTTGGCGGGTGACGCCTGGGAGGAGTGCGTTCCCGGGAACGTCGGTAGTCTTTCCGACGGTGTGGCCTGCTCGGTCAGGCTGGCCGCCGACAACTTTTTCGGACTGCTATTCCGGACGATCTCGGTGGCCGAGGTCGTGTGGGTGCCGGGCAACCACGACCTCTCCACCTGGGTCTGGTACTGCCAAACGTCGCTCGGTCAGTCGGTGGTGACCGACTACGCCGGCCGGAGGGTCGACGCCGGCTCCTGGCCGTTCAGGCTGCTTTTACCTGGCCACGCGGGCAAGCTCACGGTCTCCTACCCTATCTACTGGGACATGGGGGCAGGCGACAATTCCCTGGACGCGAAGACCGGCGTGTCGGGCGACTACCCTCTTCTGGCCGTCACGCACGGCCACCTCCTCGATTCGCTCGTGCTCGGTTGGGACAGTCTCCAGAAGTACGAGTTCCTCAAGTCCATCGGCTGCCGGCGGTCGGTGGTGCCGATGGAGTCGGAGAAGGTGGGCTCGCTCAAGAAGCTGGCCGAGCAGACGCTCGAGTTCTGTCTTGCCCTGTGGAAGCGGTACTCGCCCCGGGACTACACCTACTCAAACCACATCATGCGACGTCTTGACCATCCACAGTCTTGCACGTGGCAGAGCCTTTCCCCTCGGCAGGGATGTTTTTACCTGGAGGAGTGCGATCTCAAGGCCGACGTGGAAAGCTCCGCGCTGGGACACACCAGGCAGCTGTCCTGGTTCCTCGAGACCATGATCATGGATCCGTACCTGCCCACCCCTGTAGGGTCTCTCAGGCAGGGAGAGGTCAGCAGGGCCTTCACGTCGCCCTCCTGCCTGACCTTCGGCCATGACCATCTGGGGATCCACCAGCACGTGGTGTCATGCGGGGTGCCCTTCGTTTGTGTCGACTCGGGAGGCTGGACTTCCGAGTACGAGGGACATCTCCCTCACACACACGTCCTCAAATGGGAGGCCGAAGCGGATGTCGTGCCGAGCGTTCACCTGATCCTTGCGCGAACCAGCTCGGGAAAAATTCTCTAGGAGGTAGATATGTCTGAAAAATCATGCTGGCTGAGGGTTACTATCAAGACTGGCTTTTCCCCGAAAGATCGGTTCGTGCTCTTCGACAGTTCGGGGTTCTCCAGGAAGGTCGGCGTTCGCGTGCCTGCGACGGAGGTAGACGAGAAACGCTCCATGGTTCGCGTGATGTTGGTGGAGATGGCTACCTCTCAGTGCACGGTCACCTTGCCGGACCACGGTGGCACGTACAAGGTCGCCCGAGATCTCGTCGTTGTTTCCGCGAGTTTGCGGTGCGTGACGGTGACCGGGGCCGACGACTCGGTGGATCCGGACAAGTTGCTCGACCTGGCCGAGAAGTACTCATTGGCGGAATTCGGAATCCTTGTGGGCAACAACTCGAGTGTGAAACGTTTCCCATCGTTCAGCTGGATCTGCTCACTCCAGGACGCCATCGAGCGGAGGAAGGTGGTGCCGCGACTGTCCTGCCACCTGTGCGGTCACTGGGCAGCCGAGTTCCTCACGTCCATCCGAGCGATGATTCCGTTCGGAGACAAGCTGCCCTGGGGACGGGTCCAGATCAACACCCACGGAGAGGCTCACCCGGTGGTTCTGAGCCATCTCTGCAGGACTCTTGCGAGCATCGAAGGGGCGTCCGAGGACAAGCTCGAGGTGATCTTCCAGAGGGACGGCCAGAACGACCAGATCTTCGATTACCTCAACTCCCTGAAGGTGAATGGTGACCGCCGGTACAACGTGTCCGCCCTCTTCGATGTCTCGCACGGGGCTGGCATCTTGCCTACCGAGTGGCCGCCGATCATCCCAGGCGCTTCCTGCGGATACGCCGGAGGACTGTCGCCCGACAACGTGGCCAGCGAGCTCGACAAGATCGCGCTAGCCGCGGGGGATGACCCCTTCTGGATCGACGCAGAGACCAGACTTCGCTCGGAAGACGCCGATACGTTCGACCTGGTCAAGGTGGAGCAGTTTCTGGCCGGCGCCACTGCCCGGGACCAGCTGAGACAGTTGAATTCATTCCCAGTGGAATGAAAATGACATCTGGTTCTTTTTGCACTTGATTTTGTTCTTTGACTCCTGGAATATATCACTCGCATCATACGAGGAGATTTCATTCATGCTACTCATCAAGCGCTACCTGAACCGAAAGCTCTACGACTCCGAGGCCCACTGCTACATCACCGTCCATGACCTGGCCAAGTTGGTCCGGCAAGGTGTGGACTTCAAGGTTTTGGACCACGCGTCCGGCTTTGACTACACGGCGCAGACCCTTGCGCTCATCCTCGTCATGGAGGCGAAGATGAGCTCCAGAAGCGTCGACGTTTCGGTGTTCGAGAAGGTGATTCGGGAGGGCATCCCCGAGACGGTCGCGGCGGCCTGAGAGAAGATTAGCTCCTGGCGACTGCTCCTCCTTCCAAAGGTTGTGGTTGCCTCCAGTCGGAGAAGGGTTGGCCGCCGGGAGCGACGTTTTTTGCAAGGAGACAAGTATCGATGAAGACCCAGACCCTGAACGAGAAGTTGCGAAGGCTCATCCTGGATCGCCTGGTGACGAGCAGGTTCGGTGATCGGCAGAAGGAGCTGCGCAAGAGTTTCGAGTCCCTGGGGGACGCCGTCTACGACAGCGTCTACCCGAAGGCGATCTTGCGCTCGATGGAGAAGCTGCCCAACGGCTTCTTCGAGCGCTCGGATCATTTCCGGGTGTCGTTCGGAGGCGACGTGCACGACGTGCCGATGTCGAAGGAGCGCCCGATGGCGGTGAAGCATCTCGGCTACGCTGTCGTTGCTCAGTTCAGCAGCGATCACCACCTGACGGAGATGTACGACAACGTCCTAGACGACAAGCGGACACTCGAGCAGGAGATCGCCGCCGCCCGGGCGAAGGCTCGCGGTCTCATCTGGTATTCGTACACCGTCCGGCAGCTTCTCGAGCGCTGGCCCGAGTGCGCTCCGTTCGTGCAAGATCTCATCGCTTCGGACACCAGCACTGCTCTGGCGATCCCCATGACCGACCTCAACCGCACGTTCGGTCTTCCCCGGAAGGACTAGGGTGGGCGAGGCCAGAAGGAGGCGTCTCGCCAAGGAGGCCGGCAGTCCCTGGGGAGAAGATCTGCCAAAGCCAGCACCGGCTGTGTTGCCGGCTTCGCCGGAAGTTCGGCGTGATTTCCAATCCGAAGGCGTTCCGATCATAGTCCAGGATCCCCGACATGCTGAGTGCATGGCGATGGTTCAGAAGATCTGTCAGCTTGATCACTCCTTGCCTGTCATCATTATGCGGAGGCCGGCGGTCTCGATTCAAACGCTGACCGTCGATTTGCTCAAGAGCTTTTCTGCCGAACCGCTTGTTGGAAGGCTGACGGTCACGAGCACCAAGCGTCGTCCCAGATAGGAGCCAGTGTGCACAGGTACCTTTCCGTAGATGTGATCGATAAGTTCGTGCCGATGATGGTCCGGCGGCACGTGTCCGAGGTGGCCAGGTCGCCGCGGGGATTCTTGCCGGCCTACCGCTTGGCCGGCGGTAAGCACTCTGCCCTCTCCCTGGCGTGGAGGGCAAAGCGCGAGGGGTTCGTCGCCAGGCACATGGCGCAGGTTCGCGCGAGCGGCGAGTCTCTCTGGGACTACCGTGGCTTCCCGTCGCGCCGGCACCTGGCGCTCATCGCGTGGGCGTACACTCCCTACCCCGACAAGATCGTAGCGTTAGCCAAGCGGTTTAGCTGATAGGAGGTGTTCATGTATGACCCAACAGATCGCATTGTGTCTTTGCGGAGAACCTTGGAGCAAGCTCACCACTGCGTAGCGGAGGCGCTGTCCGTGGTGGAAACGGGGGAAGATCCGAGGTGTGCGCTTGACGACGTGCGAGCAGCCGTGGGGCTTCTTGGCGGGAAGGTGTCCGACGATCTGGCAGCTCTCGTCTTGGCCCAGAAGCGAAACATCATGGCGGACGAGAGGAACGTCGACGTCTCCGACGTGCGCAGGGGATGACGACCGCGACGAAAAGCGCAGAGACCTACGCTTCCCGGGAGCACTACTATGCGGGTGATTGGTAGATGGCAACGACTGAGTTGTCAGCCGCCGTGAAGCAAGCCCGCGACGTCGTGTGCGACGCCTCTGCGGATGAGGGACTCGCCGTCGCCGTGGCAGTCGTGACGAGGGACGGGACGATCGTTCATGTCGGCCTGGACAGCTCGATCGGTGGTCCTGACAACCTTCAAAAGCTGATCGATTCGGTCGGCAAGACGGTCACTGATTTTGTTGATGGTGTAAAAGCCAGATCTGCCGGTTTGACGGGGAGCTTGTAGATGGCCT
>Ga0210092_1000012_pt1 | contig 24532 bp, 41 predicted proteins | sample WestPond_TuleB_D_FD_185585 | JGI IMG/M metagenome (GOLD analysis project Ga0210092, IMG submission 185585) | Wetland microbial communities from the San Francisco Bay, California, USA, that impact long-term carbon sequestration -... | ecosystem: Environmental > Aquatic > Marine > Wetlands ...
CATTATCTATTCCCTCTTAATGATATTTTAACTCTTTTATTAGAACCTGATGTATTCTTTATATATAAGAAATTAGGTGTTGCAAATCGAGTGCTTAAAATATTAGAAGTTACTTCTGTAACATATGACCCATCTACTTTTATATTTTCCCACAATAAATCAGAATAAGAAGTAGCTACTTCTGAAAAATACTCAGTAGAATCAATAGTAGATTGTATGACACATTTACCCCCAGTATCTAATATTTGCACAGCTATAACACTTGTTGAAGGAACACCATTCATTTTAACATATACTATTTGTTGATCAGTATCTAATATAAAAGTAAGATCAGATGTTAATTCATAATTCCATTCCATTAATATAACCTCTTTTTAAAATATCTACTCTTATAATAGTTATAAAAAAAGTCCTAATTTCGATAATTAGGACTTATAACATACTATTTTAGTAATTAATCAAGTAGTATAAACTTTGTAAATAAATCAAGTGTCTCCATACCTAACCATTCTGGTAAATAGTCACTATGTATTTTATACAGTATAATGTCTACTTCTTCATCTAATATTGTATTATACTCTTTACTTTTTTGAGTAAATACTTCAATATCATCTTTAAAAGTTTCTTGATACTCCTTTAATTTTTTATCTACAAGTTCTCTACTTTCTTCTGGTATTTGAACCATCCCTTCTTTTCCTTCAACTGGCTTCCCATGTTCTTTTAAAAGCTCTCTTTCTTTTTCTCTATACTTTTCAATAGTTTTTAAATTTTCAGTTTCAATTTCTACAAGTGGATTAATTTCTACTTGTAATTCATTTAATAATTTTGTAACACCATATTTAAATTTAATAGGTGCTTCTTTTTTATATTGTATAAGGTCTTGTTTAATAGTAAACAAGGTATTATACAAACTTACAATCTCTCTTTTTTTCAATACTATCTCCTTATATATTGATTTAAAAACTAAAAACTTACAATGTTAAATCTAAATTTGTTTCTTGTTCAAACAATTCTTTTAAGTCCCCAACATATAGTTCATTAAAAGTACTTATTACTTTATATTGTTTTCCATATATTCTACCTAATTCCATAGAATAGGTATCATTCTCATTTAATATAATTTTACAAAAATTACTTTTATTTGCTGCCTGTGCTTTAAATTTAAAATGTAAAGCACCTAAACCAGTACTTGAACTAATAAAATCATATGCTCCTATCATTATTTTTAATTTATTAGAACCTCCTAATTGATGTAATATTTCTTCTGCTACATAATTAGTAGACTCTTGTATAGAAGTAGATTTTTTACAATTTTCTACTATAGTTCCTTCAGTAGTATATAATTCTTGTGCCTTATCAATTATAGTTGCAATGTCATCTTTACATTCTTTAAAATCTTTTCCAACAACATCACTTATCCAATCTATGTCACTCCAACCCATACTATTGATAGCACCATCTTGAAATTTTACAAGAAAAAATTGATCTTCTAAAAAGTAACTAATAATAGCATCTAAATTAGGAACCTCAATATCTTCTAAGTAAAGAGATATATTGTCATCTTTATATGATTCTTTATAAAACAAATTTTTAATAGGGAGTAATTTTTTATAAGTAAATACTTTTGAAAATTGATCTAAAAATTCTTGTAATTTAATATGATCTGGATTTGTTTTATTAAAACCAATTATGTCTTTATGACGCCATGTATATTCTTGTAATTGAATATTTGTTCCTTTTTTAATAAAACAAGATTCTATAAAAGTATCTCTACTAAGACACATATGTACCATTTTCTTAGTATCTTCTTGTTTATCAATTGCATCTTGTACAAGGTCTTTAAAGGTAGACCATAAGATAGGCATTTCCTCAGCCCCAAAAGAATCTTTCTCTTTCTTAGTTTCTTTTGCTGTTTTATTTTGTGCTATACTAAATAAAGCTTTTGCTTGATCTTCATTATCCAATCCTTGATTTTTAGCATATCCTAAAAAAGCATCATCTTGTTTATTTTCTTCTTCTTGTAATTGTTCTTGTAAAGAATTACTTATTATATTTTTAAATATACCCATTACATACCTCCATTCTTCTTGTGAGAAAGAAGATGTATCTTTATTAAATTTATTTTCTGCTTGGGTTTTAGAGATAGTCCAATATTTTTTAGCTTTGTAAGGAGTTACTCCTTTATCAAGAGCATATGTCTTCCATGATTTTGCCATACTATGTTATTCACTAATTTTTTCAAACGTATAAAACAAATAATATAATTGAGCATTTGATAATTTATTAAACTCTGCTGTTTTCCATTTTCTATTATTAGCTACTTGTTCTTCAAAGTCATCTATATTTATAGAATTAGCTAATAGTTGAGATGCTTTTGCTATTTGATCATCTGTAAAATTTTCTTTCTTTAATAAATGATAAATATCTATATCTTTCATACTTATACATTAAAAGTATAAACATAATAATCATCTATAAAAGCACCCTTAAATACACCATTTATTTCATTATCACTAAATAATCTAGCCCAATCAAAATAAGAATCCCCATTTGCTTTTTCTAATGCTTTTAATAAATCAGGATAATATGTTTCAACCCATTCATCTAATAATTTTTCTGGATAAGATAGTTTAAAATTTCCTTCTACTATAGTGTCATTATGAGCTTTATACACAGTAAGCTCTTCTAAACTATCAGGTGTTATATCATAATTTTCTTCACTACAAAATTCCATTTTTACAAAAAGTTCTACTGAATCTTCTTCAAAAATAGTATCTATTAAATCTATATTTAACAAACCTTTAGTAGTTAATATACTAACCCAATCCAAGTTTAATAAACTAAAGTTACCACCTTCTACCCAAATAGAATCAATACCATAATCATCACTTTCAAAAGTATCTTGTAATGATTTTTCAATTTTATTTATATCTTTATAATTTCTTTCAGTGTATTCCTTAGTAATAGACTCTGTACCAGAAACATAGGTTACATTAACAATTATATGATTACTCTCTTGTAATTTTTTAATTGTTCCTATTAAAACATCTCCTTTTTCACTTTGATACTCATTTCCATCTTTATCAAAAAGAGATTGTCCTTCTTTAATTCTAATTTGTTTCATACTTAATTTTCCTCTTTATGTATATATATAGTTAATTTTAATTATTTAATAATAAAGTTGCATCTTTTTTATTATAAGGTATATACCAACCTATAGCACCTGCTCCAGTAGTCTTAATATTATTATATTCCCAATTATCTCCATCAGCTCCATTATTTTTAATATACCATATCTTATTATCTTCTTCATTTATAACAAAACATTCTCCTCCTCCATACATATTCATAGTATTTAATACTTCTATTCCTTCTGGAAAAGAAATTTTATTACTTGGTTTTACACCATGTTGAATAACATATTCTATAAAATGTAATACTTCATTATGAAATTTTTTCTTTCTATCATGTTCTTCTTGTTCATTTTTATATAAAGCCATTTCTTCTGGAGTAGCTTCTCTATAATAATAATAAGCTCCTTTTTCTCCTTCATGACCCAATAATCGAGAACCAAAAATACTAGGCATATTTTCATCAATATAAAAAGATTTTCCCATTTCTGTATATACTATATATGTATCATTGTTTTGATATACTTTGTTTATGATGGGAGCATCAGAAAGAGGAAAGAAATCTCTTTTGTCTTTTTTATCTTTTTTTATTTCAACATATGATTTTACAGAATCAATAGCATTTTGTAATTGTTTATATAATTCAGGGTATTTTTCTATATTAAGACTTTTTAAAGTGTCTATTCCATTTTTATATAAATAAGGGGTTTTACTATATGCTGCTTCTTCTACATAAGATAACCATTTTATAATTTGATGTTTCTCAATATTATTAAGAGCTTTTTCTAAACGTTGCATATATTCTGGATATTCCTCTATATGTAATTTTTGTACTTTATCATATCCATTTTTATAAAGATATGGTGTACTGCCAAATGCAGCATTTTCAATATAATCTAGCCATCTTTCTAATTCTTCTATATCTTTATCTTTTGTAGATTCTTCTTTGTTTATTGGATAAACAAATACTTTTGTACCATATGAACTCGTTTTAAACTCTTGTGTCCCATCAAACTCTACAATATCCCCTACTTTCCAATCTTTAGATATATCATTAATTTCAATAGAATTAATATATTTTTTTTCAACATCTCTTGCTTCTAACCATTTTCTTCCAATCTTTAAAATTTCATATTTAAAATGTTTTATATTATTTATTTCTATTAATTTTGAATTTCTTTTTATTAATAAATTTTCAACAATAGTGTTTTTAGATAAAATTATTATTTTCATTTGTTTTTCCTATGTATATATAAATAGTTATTATAACTACTATACTATGACTTACATTTATTTTGTATCCAATAGTCAAGAAGAAATAAAAATAGGATGTACAACAGATTTAAAAATAAGACTTGAAAACTTACAAGTGGGGAATCCTGAAAAATTAAAAATAATATATACTATTCCTTTAGAAGATGACAATACTACATTCGAACATCATATACATCTTGTTTGTTCAATGTATCATATTAAAGGAGAATGGTTTAAAAAAGAAGTATTACAACATTTATTGCATCATCCATGGTATAAACAAAATATGGTAGAATTTAAATAATATTAAACTTATATTTTCATACTATCAAATATCTTTTTTAAACTTGGATATTCCTTTTCTAGTTCTTTCATTTCCTTACTTGTTATTCTCCCTTTAGTATCTAATACATTATATTCTTGTTCTTTTTCTTCTAATTCTTTTTTCTCTTTGTTAATTATTTTCTCTAATGAAGCCATTTCTTTAGCGTAATAAACTAGATTATCTAATAAATTAAGGGATTTACATACGTGATAGACCTATAAAAAGTAGGATTTAGTATAGTACAACTATTAAAAAGTAGGAGAATATTATGAACATAATAGAAAATAATGTAGTTATTGAATCAGAAGTTGATGAATATTTAAAACTTCATACAGAAAGTGGAACTTTAGAAAAAGATTTAGAAGGTTTTGCCTTTTTCCGAGAAAAGTTTTTTAAAGCATTGAAAGAACAAGGGTTTCAAGTTACAAAATTTAGTGAAAATTTACCAACTCTTACTAAAGATGGAGTAGTAATGACTATAACTATGGATGTAATTTTGGTTTAGCTTTTAGGTTGAATTATCAATTCTTCATATTGAAAATCGACTTGATCTTATTTTTGAAAAATTTAAATGAACAAAACCGTTGTTCCTATAATGCACAAATTAGAGCATTACAATTAATAACTTCTAATTTAATAAAAAAAGACAAAAATCAATAAAATTTACTTTTTCATTAAAGTAAGTTCTATTTTATCTTTTTCTGGAATTATAGTTCCACCAAGCCCACTTTTTTCTAATTCAATAAAACTTTCTACATCGTAACCATTAATATCAAGTAATTTAATAAGCTCAATTTTTTCTAAATTATCCATTCTTTTCTCCTTATTATTTAAAAATAGTTATCCATCTTCAAAGTCTACCTATTGGGTCTACCTTGTATTTATTCCTTTTTATATATAATTATAGTAATAAGTTGACTGGTTTCCTTTATATACATTTTGAATCAAAAATGTCTTTGAATTAGCTATTTAATCCAAAGACAAGGATATCAAAATGAATCAAAATAACATTAAAAAGATGATGGTTTGGTTAATTAGTGCAATAGGACAAAGTATTATATCCTTTGTCATGTATACACTATTAACCAGACTTTTCTAATTATCTTCCCAAGAAAAAAATAGCTTTTTCTTGGGTTTCATCATACCACATAGTTGTCTTCTTTCTAAATCTACTTCTTGGGTCCCTCTTGTATATAAGTCCCTAAATTAATATATTCACGTTTTGTTATTTTAAAATCATCACTATCTTCATAATCATTCATTATATATTCCTCTTATTTCAACATAGTTAATTTATAAAAATTCTGTATAAGGTAATTTGTTTGCAACTTCTTCAAGATTATGACAATCATTTTCTTTTTTAATAGATTCTTCATCATAACAATAAAGAAGAGCAGCAACTGTTTTACGCATCTCATCTAAATCACTTTTTAAATCAAAAAGCAAATTATTATCTTCATTTACAACATCTAATTCTCTAACTATCTGTTGATAGTCTGAAATTAATCGTGTATATGAATTAGCAATATTTTTTCGTAATCCATCAAAATTTACTTTCATTTTAAAACTCCTCTTGATTTAAAATATATAAAGCTAATTCATATTTACATTTTAATGTTCCTGTAGCTCCATTTAAGTTATCTAATATGTCTGCTTTTTTAACAGTACAAGCAAAATAATTATCTTTTAATTGTACTATATAATCTACATAAGACATTTTTATTTTATCAAACGTAAGAAGTTCTATTGCATTAACAATAACAACTGAAAAATATTTTTCTAATATTTCTATTGTCATAGAAGTATCTTCTAAAGTATCATGTAATAATGCTATAATTTTTAAAGTTATAGAAGAACATCTATCTGCAACACGAATACAATGTTGTATATAATCTTCTCCATTTTTTCTTTTTTGTCCTTTATGATATTCACTTGCTAAAGAAAGAGCTATATCTAAAAGTTCTTGATCTAAAGGCTTTTTAGGTAGTTCCAAAATAGACTCCTTTTTACTTTTTAATATGGGGAATAATTTGTATTGACTTCTACCCATCGTTCTAAAGAAGTTATATGTTGACATGGTTCTTTCATATCCTCAAAGGAACTTATATAATGTTTACACAATATACCACAAGGCCCAGGTAAACCAACTAAAGAAAAATTATAAGGATTAACTTTTTTCATTGTTTCCTCTCTTCTTTAAAATAAGATATTTTATAGGTACATATTTAAAATCTTCTACTTTTTCATCTTGACAAAGAACAAGAGTAAATCCTGATTCTTTAACCATCTTTTTACATCTAGCAAAATAAGTATCATTAAACTCTTCTATATGTTTAAATATTATTCTTTTCCTATATCTTTTATATTACAAAATTTATTATCTTTATATACTTCACAATTATAGTATGATACATTTCTACTATTACACTCTGGACAAAAATTAATATCTAGTTTTTCATTATATTTAATATCTTCATCTTCAATTTCTGTATAGCAATCATCGCAATAATACATATCATTCTCCTTGTTTTATTTATACTATTTCTTTAATAGAGTCAATTGTAATAGTAAAATATTCACTAACTAAATAATTTTTATGTATAGTTTCTATTATTTCTTCTTTTGTAGGTTCTTTGGGAGCTTCTATTTTAATAAATTTGAAAAATTTAACAAAATGATAACCATAAGAATAACGAATTTCATATACTTTATTCATTATCTCATATCCATATTTTTTTAATATATTTTCATCCTTTTGAGTCATGCATCCTCCTACTAATTCTAGTATCATTTCTTTTGGTAATTTAATTGGATGTTTTTTAAGATACTTCTCAAAATATTTTTTATAATTTTTTATGCTATATATTTTAGGACAATTATTATACCATGAACAATAATTACATGTTAGTCCATCACAATAATTATCATATCCTTCTTCTATGTTTTTTAAAAATATTTTAGCTAAATCTCTTTTATCCATTAAGTATTCCTTTCATTGTTTAATCTATCAATCTTATATCCATATTTATATAGTACTTCATGAATTCTTTGTCCTTGAGTAGGAGGCCAATCAACCGATTCCTTAGCAATTGCACAAATGTCTTCTATCATCTGACCAGGAAGTCCTTTACTTTTTTTTGGATGATCTTGTAAGTATTGCTTTGCTAAAACTAATACATCTTGCTCACCATAGAGATTAGCACAATTATGAGGAAGGAAACAAGTTTCACAAGACCAAATTCCACCACAACAACCATTCTTTATAAAATATTTAGCTTTGTTTCTTTTATTCATTAATTTTTCCTTTATTTAAAAATATAATCTTGTATATCATTTTGAATATGCCATTGAGATAAATATGTAGTTAACCCCATATTTTAAGTGTTCTCATCTTCTACTTCCTTTTAATTTTATTTGTCAAATTAAGATTGTAAGCTCTTTTCCCTTAGCTACCAGCTTGGGGTCTATGGAGCTGCATAAGTACCTCCTTTTATTTATTATAAATGATTTATTACTATATTATATAATTCTTCAACTGAAATTTCTTTATACATACGACCAAATAGAAATTCTCCATTGTCCCCTTTATATACTAAAAAATCAGGATCATAATTATATCCAGGAGTATGATCTGAAAATCTAATAAGTATAGTATTATTAATATATACATATTTTGAATTTGTCGATGCTATTTTTAAAAAAACTTGTATATTATTTTCTGCTAATGTATTAATAAAGTTTTTAATATTTTGATTAAATGTTTTAGTTGCTTTACTTTTTTCAATACTAATTTTCTTTTTAAGTTCTTTTACAGATTGTAAGGTTCTTTTTTGTTCTTCTACCATTGACTCAAAAGGAGTTTTAATTCCTGGATTGTTAATTATAGTATTGTTTTCAATTAAATATGTTGAAAACGTTGTACAAAAGTTAGAAAAGAATTCAAAGACAGCTTGTTCTCTCGTTCCTACAAATCTAATTTTCTTATTAGCTGTTACTAACTTATAAGTATCTTTGTCTTGTACAAGCTGCATACAATACCTTCTTATTAATAAGTATATACCATATTATTATAAAAATCAAGTATAAAAATATATTGTATAAAAAAGTATAGATATGTATATAAAAAGATACACTATTCTCTTATCTCTTTAAATCTTGGAATTGTATGAACAAATAAAAAGAAATTTCTAAGTCTTTTTTATTTCCCTAATAAATGTATAAAACTCTTGTGTTTCTCTACAAAAAAAGGGTTTTGGTCTATTATATCCATTAATATGCAAACTCCCCTTAATAATAAAAGAATAATCATCCTGTTTTAAAGCATAATAACTATTAGAAAATTCACAATTTTGATTAAGCAAAGTATTTGCTTCTTCACTACCAGGATCACAAATTATTGGATTATCATTCATTTTAGTAAACTCCTTTTTTATAACATAGTCTTGAGATGGATTTGAACCATCGACCAATAGGTTAACAGCCTATTGCTCTACCAACTGAGCTATCAAGACAAATATAGGGGAGACTGGAATTGAACCAATATGCCATTACAATAGTCCTGTTCTCTACCAATTGAGTTACTCCCCCCAAGAAATAAACCTGAATTCTAGTGATGCTTGTTATCTCCTCAGTGATGTAACTTTTACGTCAGTTACTATAACCCTGATTCTTGACTCTACTAGCCCCTTTCAGGAATCCAAGTAAATTCAACAACATTTCTATACTCTATAATAATAGAATGTAAAAACTTTGTCAAGTATAAAAAAGAGAGGTAAAAATAAATCTACCTCTCGATTTCAACAATTAAAACTAAAAAATTAGCTATTAGGAGTCAAATTAGTAAGTTCAAGAGAAGTTGCAAACTTAACGTTGTTCTTCCTAATATCCCCGTAAAACGCCATTCCCATCTGGCTATTGAAGTTCTTTAATTCTACTGGATTAGTAGTAACTGAAGCCTTCCAAGTACCAACAGACACAACAGCATCAATATTCATATTATCATTTCCCTTACCAAAGCAATACACTTTGCCCTTGTTAGATTCACTGGCCATAACATTTGGAGGGGCAACATACACATCACGAGAATCAAGAGTACCAACTTTGAAAATACCAATCTTACTAGGAGCATTAACAGAATTAAATAACCTATGTTTTGTAAGATACACATAAGCAGGATAGTCTACCATAAGATTAGTCTTATCAGGTAAACGACCAAGAGCTCCATAAGACTTCATTTCAGCATTAGCAATAGCTTGTAAAACAGCCTGTGCATGTTCAACTGAACTATCAGAACCAGCAGCAGCAAAATCAGTATCAAATGTAATTGGAGTAGTCCATTTTGCAGCACCTATTGCCTTAGCTATACAAAATTCATCCATTCCCTTTCTAAAGGCATTAGCAGCTCCAGTAATTAAAGCATCCTTGGCAGAAAGCCCTAACTTAGACTGCATCAATTCCTCTGTAAATCTAGTCCACTCAATAACCAAGGGCCATGGAGTAGCACGATAATCATACACTACTAAGTCAAGTAAAATAGAACCAACATTTCCAAACAAAGTCTGTTGTTCAGAATCATAAGCATACTCAATATAAAGATCATCTGTAGTAGCAAGGTTAGCAAGGAATGTAATTGTAAAATCTCCAGATGTATAATTAACTGTATTAGTAGCAGCAGGATCAAGAACCCCAGGACCTACAACAGTACCATTACCATCATCGGTACCAACTTGATAACCATTCAAATACACATAAACCTTAAAGGGTCGTAATGGATGCTGATCTAAAGTACCAGTGAATATTTTCTGAACAGCAGTAGTAATTACTTCCTTTTCATATTCTGACTGATATCGACCATCATTATAATTTTCATAAAGCACAGTATCTTTTGTAGCACCACGAGCTGTAGAACCATATAAGGTTTCCAACTTATAAATACTGTCTTTCATTGAACCCATTCCCCAGAAATCAAAAAGATCAGGGGATACTGAATTTGGATATCCTATTCGAGCAACTTTAACAATATCCATAGGAGTCATACTTAAAAAACCAGAAGACTGAATATCTTCTCGTAACCTTGCTTCTGTAAGAGCTCTTTGAGTATTAAGATTTCCTGTAAGAACAGGATCATTAAATGCAGCTCGTTCTGTTTGTTCAAGGAACATTACAAGGTTAGCTGCTTTTCTAGGATTAGCTTCGAATAAAGAATCAAGTTTTCCACCACCCAAAGATAATTCATCAGTTTTTTCAAACTTTTCTTTTAATCTCATAACCATTTCTTCTCGTTCATTTACAAATTCACTATATTTACTTTGGGCTTGACCTTCTTGAAGACCCATTCTTCGACCAAATCCACCTTGAGTAGATTGTTTTGCAATCATAATTAAATTCTCCCTAATTAATATATACTTTAATATACCTACAATGTCATGATCATATATTGTTTATGACTTTCTTGTATTCATATAAACCATACAATTTATTTTTTCTTATAATAACATATTACAAATTATAAGTGTTTAGTATATCATTACTATTATATAGTTAAAAATAAAAAAGTACTTCTTAAAGAAGTACTTTTATTATACATACTACCTTATACAGTTGGATTAGCTCTTTGAGCTACTAAATTAATAACAGTAGTAGCTACTAAAGTACCTTCTACTTTTACAACTCCATCACTTGGATATGTAATTTTAAATCCTACTACAGTAGTAGGGGCTCCAGATGTATCTAACACAAGAACAGAAGCAACAAGGTCATATCGATAAGCTTCATTGACATCCTTTCTAAAATCAAATACAACGTAACCAGCAGAAGCATCAGCTGATGTTACTGTATACTTTAATCCATAAGAAACACCATTAGTAGGTCTAACTTCCATAATTTATTAATCTCCTATTTACCTTTATTACTATATAGTTACTTTATTAAAAATTAAAAAATATACTATATATTATTTGTATTTGTTCTTTTGTTAATTCATGCATAGTAGATACTTTATCTTTTATAAGTTTATTAAGATACTTTTCAAGATTTTTTACATTTACAGTTGTTGTTAATAATTCTAATACAATTTCTACTTGTTCTCTTGTAAACTTATTATCTTTTAAATAAGATACTATTTGTGAATCAAATAATTTATTATAAGATTCTATATAATCATTTTTTTCAGTAGTATATATTCTTCCTTCTCTATCAAGGACTTTTTGTTTCTCCTTTAAAAAAACTTTCATACAGAAGCCTCTATATCATATATAATAGTTATAAAAAAAGAGTACTATTTGAAATAGTACTCTTTTAAAGACTTTATTTTTAAATTAATTACACACTCAAACAATCCCATTGAGCTACTACATTAACAATAGTATCTAATACTAAAGAACCATCTACTTGTATAACTCCATGACTAGGATATGTAATTGTTAAATCTACTGGGTTTGCAAGAGCACCGGTAGCATCTGTAATATATACATAAGCTACTAAATCATATCGATAAGCAGCACTAGATTGTCTAAAATCAAAGATAACTGCATGATTTGTTCCTACTGTTGTAATAGTAATTGTGGCTGTTGCAGTTGTAGTACCCCCACTAAAGGTAGGTGTACCAGAAACAGGACCGGCTACATTTTTTGTAAATGTAACAGTAGTTCCAGAACCCCCAGTTGTCCAACCTGTAAATGTAGCTGCTCTAATTTTAGTAGCCATTGTAGTAGTAGTATCAGCAGTAACCCCTACAGTTGTAATACTAATAGTTGTAGTTACTCCCGTAGTACCACCACTAAAAGTAGGTGTACCAGACACAGCTCCAGCTACATTTTTTGTAAATGTAACAATAGCCCCAGAACCTCCAGTTGTCCAACCTGTAAATGTAGCTGCTCTAATTTTAGTAGCTACATCATTTATCAAATCAACATCTAATACTGCTACAGCAACTCCTGCTAAAGAAGGAAGAGTTATTGTTACATTGCCATCAGCTGTTGGTTCAGCTGTTACTTCTAATTCTACTACTTCAGCTACAGCAACCCCAATAACAGCAACCGTTACTCCAGATAAAGAAGGAAGTGTTACTGTTACGTTACCATCAACAGTAGGAGCACCTGTAGCTACTAAAGTTACTACTTCAGCTACATCTACTTCTTCCCCTGTAACTTTATATTTAACACCATAAGACACACCGTTTGTTGGTCTAACTTGCATAATTTTTATTAATCCTCTTTAATAAAATACAGTATTAAAACATTCCCTTCTCAGCTAAATAAGACCCTATTCCATTCTTATCTTTTTTTGATTCTTGTAAAGGAGTTTCTTTTTCAAGATTCATAATAAAGGATTGAGCTTCTTTTAAAGTTGAAAATCTAGAAAACTTTCTAGTATAATTCTTAATAGTATCATCTTTAGAAACAAGATCATTAAAATAGTCTTGTACTTCTTCATTTAAGAACTTTTTTTCAAATGAAGTATCTTCTTCTTTCTTTGGTTCTTCTTTATATTTCTTTGCAATTTCTTCTATATCTTTAGTACTTCTTAAAGAATCCTTTTTTTCAGAAAGAACTTTTTCTTTCATTTGTCTTTTTAATTCATGAATTTGATTCTTATAAAGATTACATTCTTCTCTAAGAGCAACTACATAATCCGCATCTACTTTTGTATTAGACATTGCTTCAAAATAATCTTTTTCTGTTTCTAATTTTTTAATAGTTTCTCGTAAAGAAACAACTACATCGTTTAATTGTTTATTAACTTCAAGTTCTTTTGAACCAGACTCATATTGTTTATTTTCATACATTTCAACAAGCACTTTATGTGATTCTTGTAATTCATCAAATGCTTTCTTAGTTGTTTCTAACTCAATTGTTACTTTGTCTTTTTCTTCTTGTAGTGTCTTCATAGACTCAGTAAGACTATCAACTGATTTACCCTTTTCAGCTAATAAATGAATATCTTTATCCACAACACCTATAAGGGTAGATACATTATCAAACAAAGACTTATCTGTAAGTTCATTTGAATATGTTAAAGCAGATTCAAGAATTGCTTTTTTTTCTGATAAATTTTCAGTCTTTTCAGCATCTTTTATCATACGTTTGATATTCAATAAAAGTAATGATTCTGCTACTTTATTGTCAGGCATTATTTTTTCTCCTATTTCTTCTTTTAATATAGTTACATCCTCTATATTTTGATTTTGTACATTTTCAACTAAAGAATTTCCAGAACTTAATGCAACTGCTTCTGGTAAACTATCTTCTTTATTCAAAAATAAAGAAAGACCATTGGATGCTACAAACACTCTATCAGCCCATCTTTCTAATTCAAATCCTTCTATTAACACATCTCCATTGTAATCTACATCACCTAAAGCACTAGAACTAAACTCTAATGGTCCACCTGCTTGTAATATAGCTTCACATAATTTTCCATGTTCACCTACAAAAGTAATATCAACACATAACCATCCTTCTAATATTCTTGGATTCCGTTCTACAGAGAATACATCTCGTACATCCCCAATATCTTCTGGATGATTCATTAAACCAACAGTAACTTTATTTTCTTTAATTACTTTTTCAAAAACTTTTTTATAATTTCTTTTATTTAAATTTTTACCTTGTTGTTCCCATAATTTAATAGTATAAGAACCATAAATAGGTAAATTTTGTCCATTAATAGACTCTTCTAACTTATCAATTACTTTTTTTTCTACAATTCTAGTAGAATCTAATATAAAATTTTCATATAATCTATATCGTTTATCTTCTAATTGTTTACAACCTTTTGTATAAATATTTTCCATTATTATAATCCCTTTAATAAAATAGTTAAAAACTTAATAAAAGAAATGTAAACTTCTTAAATCATTAGTAACTTCTTTAGAAAGATCATCTATTGTATTTAATAATTCAGGGTATTTTTCTTTTATAATTTTTTCAATATTAAAAAATTCCTTATCTACATTCTTTATAAGCGTATTAATGTCTTTGTCTTCATTTTCATATTCTAATGCAGTTATTCCATAATTTATCATAATGATAGCTTTTGCCATTCTTTCATAATCCATAATAATCCTCTTATTGTTTAATAATCAACAAATTCAGTTGGTTGACTTCCTCCTAATAATTTTATACTAATAATAGGAGTAATCTCTTTAGGCATTTTATTTAAAACCATTAATATCTCACTTTTATTATATATATTATCATAATAAAAAGTTTTAGTTGTTAAATCAATTCCTATTTGACCAGTTGTTCTTAATCCTATATTATTTCCTTCCCCATCATCTTTATATAAATCTCTATTTGTATTGTTAGGGGAATCAAATTTTTCTTTCTTCTTTTTTAAGATATGTAGTATTTCTTCAATTGTATAAGAATGTCTTGTTTTCTCATCTGCTAATTCTACTTCTGTATTAATTTTTCTCATAACAGAAGATAAATAATCATCACTAATAGTATATCCTACATCGATAATATTACCTTCTCTATCTTTTACATCTTTTAATAAATAAGAATGATTTATTCGTACTGCTAATTCTTCCATATTAATATCACCACTTTCTATTTTAACATCTTTAATTTCTTCATTACCTTCTTCTTCATTCTTAATAATAATTTCAAATTTTTTAGATTTTAAAGTTCCATCTTTTTGAAGTTCTAATAAAAAAGTATGTCCTGCTATAGTGTCTTTATCAGACAAAAGACCATCTGCTATTCTATCAAAATCACCATATGATAAAAGAACATCTACCTTAATTCCATCAAGACAACGTGTTTTACTTTTAGAAACTAATTTTTTCATCTTTTCATCTTCTTGAACACTTAATGTTGTATTCATTAAACATCCAACATTACCAGTTTCATGATTATAGTAAATGCCTTCATTGTATGCTGTTTCTAAATCTAAAAACATAACTCTTTCTACTGAATTGTTTACATAATCATGTATAATACTACAACGAGGAAAATAAGCTCTATCTCTATTTTTCACAAGAAATACATGATCATCTTTACATTTTCCAGTAGCAATAATACATTCTTCTAATTTTTTACATTCATAAATAGTAGTTTTATCTTTAAGATGTACACCATTCAATATATAATTTTTAGTAAGTTTCATAGTAATATAGTTACAAATCCTCTATAAATTTAATTAATCTTCTAACTTTTTTGCTTTCTCTCTACAAATATGTTCTTTCATCAAATTATATATATTTAATTTACCATTATATTTTTCTTTATGATAAGTATCATTCCAATAGATGTAATTTCCCAACCATCCATTTGTATAGCCATATTCTTTTTTTGTTTTAAAATAAGCTTCTCGTATTAAAGAATCTTCCCCATAATTATAATCTTCTAAAAATTTAGATATAGTATTATTATATTTTTCTTTTTTTTGTTTTTTAGGGAAAGAAGAATTTTTAGAGGGTGTACTTCCTTCTGGACTAACTGGTACAATTAAAGGAGCTGGGTTACCATTATAAGTATCTGCTTTTCCTTCCTCTTCATCTTCTTCATCTTTTTTAACAATTTTATTAATCCATTTATTTAAAATATCATCATTAATAGGTAAATATGTTTGAAATATATCTTTTACAACATCTAATGGTAAAGATTGTCCTCTATCTAATCCAAGAGCTTGACCTAAATTATTCATTAATTCTGTTGCTAAGGTTAACATATCAGTATCTTGTCTAACTTTATCACTATTATACATTTCAGAATTAACAGGCATATACAATTCAAATTCAGTTTCTTCTGCATTAAATTGTTCTATAATTGACAAATGTAATCTAAAAGCATTAGAAAATCCTTCAAGGATAGCTGATTTAATACCTTCTACTCTTCTTTGAAATATTTTATTATTATAGTAAAGAGCAGAAGCATTTTCTCCACCTAATCCACTACCACGAGAAGGTATTAAATAAGAATCAGGAATAGCAGTTGAAAGAATTAAATCTTCTAATTTATTAGTTAAATCTCCCAATTTATCCATATCAATATTACTATCTAATACTTTAAAATCAAATAAATCTTCAATACAATACATTCGTTCATTAATTGATAAATTGTCTTTATTATTTGTAACAGGGGATACATTTTCAATAAACTCTCTTACTTCTTCAACACGTTGAACTCTATCCATTGTGTTAAGAGTATCCCCTCCTTTTATAGTAATAACTTCTTTTGGAAAGGAAGCTACTCGTAACATATCAATTAACATTTCAGTTGTTTTATACGATTGAAAAGGAGCTAGTGAATTAATAAACAAAGGTCTTCCAAATGGAAAGAATTCACTTTTAGTAGTAAATAATCTAAAATGAGTTATATACCAAGGAGGCAATGCATGTGATTTATTGTCATTGTCTACTGCATACTTTAATTCAAATCCTAATAAATAAGATTTATAATATAAAGAAGCATCTATTTGTTTATCACTTCCCTGATTTTTAATAACAGCAAGTATATCTTGTATAGATTTATTACTATTTGTGTAATTTTGATTAGTTTTAGACCAAGTTTTTATTTCTTCTATACGACTTAAATTTAATTCCATTCTATCCTTTATCATAAAAGGATCAATTAATTGTATACCTGTAACTCCTTCTTTTAAATCTATAGTATTTAAAAAGAAAGCATCACCTAATAATGCAAGATCATATACTAATTCATTTAATACATTGTAATTAAAACCAATAGAGTCTAACCAATTATAAAAAAATTTCTCTATCTTTCTTTCTTTTCCTTTTATTTGTATAGGTTTTTCACCATCTTTCATTTCAATAGTTTCTGTAATATATGTTTGTAAAGCACTTAACATTAAACCACTATTTCGAACCATAAATAAAAGAGACCTATACAATTCAAATCTATTTCTATTGGGATTATAAATTGATTGATTTTGTAAAAAATATTGATATGCTTGTTGTACATCTGTTGGGAAATTAATAGGTCTATAAGAAGTTACTTCTTTGTTCCCTTTTGTATTTTTTTTAGTAGTTTTAACACCTGGAACTATAGTTTCTATATTCCCTATTTGTGTTTTAGCAATATTAAAAAATTGAAGTAATTTGTCTATTTTATTATTTTCCATTAAAAATTTCCTAAGTATTATAAAAATAGTTATATATGAAAAAAGCCCTTATACAAAAGGGCTTTTACTTAATAAAGCTTTTTTTCATGTAGTCTATGTTTACCATAGTATTTTTGTTTATCATATAATGTAGAAGTTGCTTTAAAACTTTCTGGTATAATAATAGTATGTGTAGCTTCTTTTAATTGTTCAAATAAATTATGTTTCATAGTAGCATTACATTTTTCACAAACTACATCTTTTGGTAAATCTTGTCCTAATGGTATATCAATAATTGTTTCAAAAATACAAGAAGTACAAACATACGTATATTTCATTAACTCTCCTTCTTTGGTTCTTTTGTAGTGTCCATTTGTTGACTTATAAATCTATATAATTTATCTAAAAGATTTCTTTGTTCTGGATTTAAATTCTTTGTTATATCTTCCCCTTCTCCTTCATCTTTTGGAGGAGTCAATAAATTATTAGTTGTATTTGTAGTTGGTTTAAAAGGTTCTAGTAATACAGAGGTCTTAGCATTAGAACTATTTACAATATTTTGTCGTAATTGCATTAATTCAGAAACATTTAATTCATGTAAACCTACTTTTTTTAAAAGTTCATAGTCTACAACTTGAAGCATTATTTTGTTATTCTGCATATCCATCATTTGATTATTTATAAAACTCAATACATTATTTCGAAACATTTCAGATGTATTAACATAAGGAATAGCTTCTTTTCCAGAAGATAATTTTTCCATCATTTCTTTACTTTCTTTAAGTATATCATCAATATTGTCCATACTATTTTTCCTTAACAACTAATAATTGTTTAATCCTCTTTTTAATAAGCTTATTTAATTTATTAAGATTCTTCCCTGCCTTTAATAAAAGAATATCATCAAAAGGTAATTCTTTTTTTATATATTCCCAATCCATACCTTTTACTTCTTTATAATAGTATGATAAAGCTAATACAATACTTTCTTTAAATTTTTCTCTATCTGGGAATACAAGAGTTACTCCTGAAAAAGTATTAACAATAGAAGTAAACAAATCAAGATTATTAACAATAGCATATAAATTAGCTATTTTTTCATCAAACTTTTCATACATTATCATTGATAAAATGGATATAAAACTTTCCATGTTTGTTTTTTCAGTCATTGAAAAAATTTCTTGTAATTGGGACTCCCATAAATTTTTTATATATTCTTTCTTTTCTGTTTTACATGGTTGATACATTTCTAAGTGAATTCCTCAATATAAACAATGCTTTTTCAAAATGATCTCTTAATTCTAATCCTTCTTTATCCCACCAATATGAATAAAACTTACTAGGTTTTGTAGAACTTACATAATGGTCAAATAAAATCATAAGTTTTAAAGTATGTAGATACCCTTGCAACTTACAAGATATAGTTACTACTTCTTCAATGTAGTCTTTTAATAAATTAACAATATTTTCTTTTTGAATATTTTTATAAAAGAAATTTTCAACATCATTAGTATTATCAAGATAAGGTAATTCTTTTATTTTATCATATAATGTAAAATCTCTTTTATCATTACTTCCTCTTTTATAAATAGGAGTGTATAATGATATTTCTTTTTGTTCCCTTTCTTTTGTTTTATAATTATATAAAGGATATAATACAACTTGAGACATATATTCTACAAAGGAAACAGAAATTCTAAAATCTGGTTCTCTATACTTAGTAGTCATTTTTAAAAGAGTCCATTGTACTTTGTCTTTAATATCCTCTTCATTTAAAAATTTACCAGAAGATTTTAATTTTGAACATATTTGATTGTATGCTATTTCTTGAATATAATACATCATCTTATTTAATACTTTATTATCTCTTGTTATTAAATATTCATCTTGCAATTTATGAAGGGCTGCTTCTTTTAATGGTTTTTCAGGATAGGAAGCAGAACATTTAGGACAAATTTCTTTTGGCTTTCCTTCTTGATATACTACTCTTTCAAGAGCATGACCACAATTCCAACATTTTATTTTTCTTTCTTTTCTTTTTGTTTGTTTCATTATTTTTTTAAAACCTTTGTAGAATACCAATATGCCATTAACAAAGAATCTGCATCTTTATGTTTTTCAATTAAATTTTCATATAATGGAAATAATTGTTTTCCAACATATAAACTTTTTTCTTTTGTTGATAATTCATCATTATTGATAGTCTTAAACATTTCTTTTTGCCATTGTTTACTATCAACATATACTACATCTATTTGTAATTGTTCACAACATATTAATGTTGCTTCTAAACATCTAAGAGCACTTATAGTAGCTTTAAATCGAGTAGGATTTACCATAGGACGTTCTATAAGAGCTATTGCTTTTTTAGTACCTATTTTCTTTTGTAATAAATCATATAAATTTGGATAGTGTATTCGTGTTATATTTTGCTTTACTTTTGTATATGATCTTTCTTTTTTTACAGGGGTTTTACAAAAAAAATACATATCATTTTCTAAAATACCAATAGAGCCAGTACTTCCATTATCTATACCAATAATTAAATCATACATGTACTATATAGTATCATATATATAATAAGTACTTTTCACATATAGAATAAAAAAACCTTATAGAAAAATTATTCTATAAGGTTATATGTTACTTCTTCTCTCTCTTCATTAAATCGTGAGCTTGAATTAAAGCTATAACATCATCTTTTTCAGAAGTGTCTTCTGGTTCTGTTATTGATTTAACATATTCTTTATATGCATTTTTAATATTCTTTTGTTTCACTTCTAATTTCTCAGCTAAAGCTTTTATAGTATCTTTTATACTAGAGGTAAAATCTTTTATCTCTTCTTTATGCTTTTCAATTTTTTCATCACATTCATACATAGCTCTAAATCGTAAAGAAATTTCTTCTAAATCACATTCTAGTAATGTTTTCATTTTTACTTCCCTTCTTTTGTCTCTTTTTCTACTTTTGTTGTTACTTCTACTTCATGTGAAACTGGAATTTTCCTGTTATGACACTCTTCTATTACAATACTAACACATTGAGATAAAAGTTCCTTCATTTTTTCAGGTGTACTTGCTTCTGCTGTACAATCTAGTTGAGCAATTCCTTTAGCAGTTTGAGTAAAATTCCCTCTTACTCTTGTTTGTTCTTCCATTAAGAACTCCTTTTATTATATGAATAGTAATCTAAAAATAGATTATTGTTTAATACTATATCTTTCTTCTGTACTTTTTAAAAATTGAGGAAAATATTGTAAATTATCTTCTACAATAACCCAATAATCTTTATCAGGTCTCCATGTTGCATACTTTAATAATTTACTATAGAATTTTACAAGTTCATCTTTTTTGTCTACTATAACTTTATAATATGTTTTATACATTGAATTTCTTTGTAAAGGTAATGGTTCTAGTATTACCATAATAGTATAGTATCCTTTAAGATTTGTCAAGTCTATTAATTAATTTTTCTTTTATTCTATAATTATCAAAATTAGGAGGTGTACTTATATCACTAATTATTAATTCCATTATTATTAAAATGAACACTGAAAAGAAAACAGATACTAAAATTCTATTAATCACAAGAGTATCTACATTATTTACAATGTTAGATATACCAATTAAAAGCATGTAATATCCAATTATACACATCATTTTAAATCTATAATTTTTTTGAACAAAATTATATTTATGAAGTAACAATACAAAAATTAAAAAAAATCCAGTCCCATATAAAGAACTATAATTATTTAACAAAGCAGCACTAAATGTAATAAATATTAATGTAACTTGAATTTTTTTATTCCATGTCTCCTTTAGAAATAAACAACCTACTAAAATTAAACTTACCCCTAATAATGATAAAACTGTTGCATGTGTTATTACTTTTATAAGATCATATCGTAATTCATACATTAAAGATGCTACATTTACTGCTAAAATAATTACACTAAAGAACAAAACAGTAATTGTAATTTGCTTATCTAAAGGAGGTAACATAATTGTTATTTTATTTAAAGAAATTGTTTTCTTTTCTAAAGGAAACACAGTCATTACGTTATAGATTCCACCAACTAAATTTCTCAGCAGTTTCTAAAGGAAGAATACTATCAAAAGAATCTTGTTCTACTTTATCTTTCGAAAGAGTTTTTACAAGAGTATCCTTTAAAGATACATAATCTACTTCTTTAGCAGCTACAGGATTATACTTGTTTTTAGTTTTATCAACATCTACATCTTTTAAATGATCATTTAATGAAACAAGCATTAACAACTTTTTTCCTTTTTCAATAACTTTAGTATCTCCACTTGTAGGAAGAATATGATTTATTCGTCCATCAATACCTTCATCTTTAATATAATTAAAAGTACTTCCTACTTTAAGAGCTGTTAAATAAACAGCTATGTTCTTAATACTTTGTCGTTCAGCATCTTTTGTTTTAGCAAGATAAGGAAGAGTAGAAATCAAAGTTGCAATTGGATTTTTAAGTAATTTTTTATATTCTCCAAATTTAAATACAAAAATCTTTGAAATTGCTTTACATGTACCTTCATGTAAAGACTTTAACGTTTGTGTATCCATGATGTCTCCTATACTCAATATAGTTACATCACCATTTTACATTTTCATTAGAAAATAATGAATCTACTAAAGATTCATTGTAATATTTTGCATGTGTTAGACAATTGTCTATCTCTCGTAATGTGCAATTATTAGGGTCTTCTCCTTCTCTAGGAGGTGTACAAAATTTAAATTCATACTCTAATTGTTTGTCTGCTTCTACTAAAGTTATATGTCCTCCTTCATCATGGTCTATAAAGAAAATAATATCATTTTGTATAGTATTTAGTAAATTAATTTGTTCTTCTGATAATATATTTCTAAACATAACAATTGTATTTTTATATACATTCCACACTTTCCAAAAATCTTTAATTCCCTCTACAATAACAACAGGTTTTGTTTTATCTATATTTTCAAAATTATATAAATAATGAGTAGAACCTCCTCTTACATATAAAATTTTAAGATTCTTTTTGGTACTAGTTGTAGTAATATAGTCTCTTCCTTCTACATTTATTATTTTGTTATTTTTATAAATAGGGGAACAAATTCTATTAATCATTTTAGTGTACATTTTAGGATCATCTTTTAATTGAGAAGCTACCATTTCACTATATTTTGAATATGTTATTTGATAATCTTGTATAAAAGAATCTTCATACACCCCATATTTCCGTAACCAATTTCTAATATCTATATCCTTTAAAGGATCATATAGTTTACCATATATTAAAATTTCATCATCTTTTTTTATTTCTTTCTTTTTTATATGATAATTAATATTCCATATATCTTGTTCTGTAGATTTATAATAATTACCTGTTATTAATTTATATAGACTTTTGTAATTTCCTTTTAATCCACATCCAAAACAATGAAACACTCCTATTCTTTTATCTATATTAAAAGAAGGAGTTGAATCATTATGAAAAGGAGATAAACATTTTATACGAAAACTAGAAGAGCTTTCTTTATAAGAAATATTATATTGATTGAGTAAATTTCTAATAGCGTCTGTCAAAAAGAATCCTTTCTTATGAGTATATATCTATATTATATAAAGGTTTATCTTCATTTTGATCTTCAACAGGTTCTTCTCTTTCCATTCCTTTGGTATATAAATCTACATGTTTAAAAGTGTATGGTGGTTTTTTATTCCTACCTATAGCTGTATCAATACCAGTATTATTTGAAGTTTGTATTGAGGATGTATCAGCAGATGCATCCATTTTTTTTATTTCCTCTTCTACAATCTCAATAGGACTTTTGGTAGAGTAAATAATCTTATTTAAAAACTTTTCATTTTTAATATTTTTTTGTAACGTAGTGTCTTTCATATATATTTCTATTATTTTTGTAATATCAACATAAGGTATTTGTAATTCTTCTAGTTTATCTTCTAAAAACTTTTTTAATAATTCTTCATTTAAAGAATGATGTATTTTTTTAGTTTGCAATAAAGCATCATAATAACAATTATCTAACTTTTGTATATCTATTCTATACTTTTTGGATATCTGCTTCAAGGTTATCATTATTTTTTTTCCTTATTTTTTTAGATTTTTCTTTAGTTTCTTCAACAATGTCTTCTTTCTTAATTTCTTTTTTAATTTCCTCTTTTCTAGGAGTAACAATAATCTCTTCTAATATAAAAGAGATAACTAAATACTTTTCAAGGGGTTTTAATTGTAAAAGTTCTTCTTTCGAATAAATTAATTTTGGTTTTGTACTAATTTCAATATTATTAACTTTAATAGTACTACTTTTCCATGGATTTGTTAATTTTAATCCTACATAAATAGGATATTTATAATCTGTATTCATTATTTTCTCATTAACCTTTCTAAATCTTGTAGAGATTTAGGACAATATGATTTCCATATAAAAATATGTCCAAGACCTTTCTCTTTAATATAATCTATAATTCCTTGATAGGTAACCATTTTTCTTTTATTTGGGTATATTATTTCATCTTTTACTTTCATTCTAGTAAATAGTCTTTTGATCATATCATTTGTAGCTTTAAAATGAAAGGTATTTACTGCTTCATTGTCTAAAATTTTTAATGACCATATATTATCTTTAATATTATAGTACATTCTTAATTTTAAAAGTCTTTTAGTACTTTCCATACTTTATTCTCTAGTATATGCAATAGTTATATATTCTTTTATTTGCTCTTTA
>Ga0210092_1000013_pt1 | contig 21281 bp, 26 predicted proteins | sample WestPond_TuleB_D_FD_185585 | JGI IMG/M metagenome (GOLD analysis project Ga0210092, IMG submission 185585) | Wetland microbial communities from the San Francisco Bay, California, USA, that impact long-term carbon sequestration -... | ecosystem: Environmental > Aquatic > Marine > Wetlands ...
ACAATGTTGTACTAACCCCGCTTGTGCGAGCAGTCCATGTTATGCCGTCCGGACTTGTTAAAATCGTTCCTGAATTTCCGACTGCGCACCATTGTCCAAAAGTCGAAGAATAAGAGACGCCATATAATTCTGTGCCTATTAAACAGGATAAGGCGCTAGACAAAGATAATACGTTCTTTTTACCAAACGCAGTGTCTATAGACAAAGTTTCAGAAGCGTATTTAGTATCTTCTATGTTGATCGCATTTCCCGTAGTTAGATTAGAAAAAGACACCTTTTTAGATGTCTTTGTTAAACTAGCTCTAATGGGAGTGGGTACGTCCCCCAGATTATTTAACACGACTTGAATGTTTTTCCCGGTCACAGCTACGACAGTGTCTGATGTATCATAAAGATAAGGATCGGCACAATGAAACGTAATTTGATAGCCAGAAGGTCCGTCATTAGCGTTTGAATTAGCAAACACAGGCCCTACCGGAGTTACGCTATTTAATTGCCATGATCGTAAGTCGTTAGTGTAAATAAGCGTGCCAGGTCCCAGTTTCGCATTAAATACGCCTTCAATCAGTCTTCTTAACGTATTCGTGTTGAGCGTTGTTTTATTGATCGCTAAAACGCCTTGCGCCGTAATTTCGCGAATATCGTATAGTTGATCTATAGGCGTTGCTCCATCCTGATACGGGGCTTTTTGTTCTTGAATTGTTGCCGGTGCTTGCTCTAAGCCCTCTAGTGAGTTTAGACTTAATTGACCTGCGCCTAGCGTTATACTTACGCCTTCCGGGTTCGTGTACGTCAACGTCCTCATTAAAGGACTCCTTGAAAAGCCATCTGCTTACTCACTCGTTTAACTTCTCTAGCTATTTCAGCAGCGCTCAAGTTTTGCCCCGCGTTTATGGTAAAACTAACATTTTTGTTTGATCCCGCGTTACCTGACAGCGAGGATGCCGTTTGCGTTGCATTTAGCACTCTGCTTCCTTGAGGCAGGTCTACCAATTCAGCTCCGGACTCTCCGACTAGTGCTTTTCCAGCTGGGGTGTATTCAGATCCTGTAGCAAAGCTACTAGCGTAGCCTGTCACTAGGCCAGCCGCAACTTCAGCGGCTATTCCAGCTGCCGCGGAAATAGCCATCTGCGCGAAATTAGGGTACGAAGAAACCGCCATAGCAATCAACTGTAGTCCTAAACTCTCCAGTATTTTAGCAAGACCTTGCAACGCCACTTTAGCAAAGGAGCTCCATCCAGATTCTCCATTAGCTAACGCTTCTCCCATAGATTCAAAAGCGGATCCTAAATCATCTTGTATAGTAGAGGCTATTGATTGTACTGTACCTGTCCATGTTTTACTGTCGTCAGTCATTTTATTAAAAACACTTTGCCAGGCATCCTGAACAGTAAGACCGGCCGCTAGTTGCTTATCCTTAGCGTCAATAGTGTCCTGTGTTATCTCGTTTTGATACGTCTTGTGAATGTTGGCTATTGTTTTGTCGCTAGCTCCTAGTGCCGTTGCTTTAGCAACTTCCGCTTCTTCTTGTTTTTTGACACTATCTAATACAGCGGCTAGAGAATCTGCGGTATACGTTTTTTGTTTTTCGTTTAACTTTTGTGCAGAGGAAGAGGCTTTATCAGCCCATTCCGCTTCGTACACTGTCTTTTTCTGAGAGTCCTCTTGCAGTGTTTTTGTGTACGTCGTCTCTAGCGCAGTTCTATTATCTATTTGTGCCTTTTGATACGCGGTTATTTGGTCTTCATAGTATTTCTTTATTGTAGCTATCGTAGCCGGGGTTGCTTTTTTAGTAACCGCGTCAGCTAAGTCATTTTTCTCTTGTTCATCCAGCTGCTTTTTATAGTACGCCAGCTCTTCATCGTCGTACTTTTTAGCGATGTCTAACACTTCTTCAAGAGTCGCTTTTTTCTTTTCTGCTGCGGTTATTTCTGAAGATTCTTTAGTGTCTAAGTTTTTAACATACGCGTCTGTTACTTTTTTATCCCACTCTATAGCTAGCGCAGAAGCCTTAGACAGCTTTTCAGACCCTTTATCCGCAGAATCTCCTGTCTTTTTACCTAAGTTTTCTGAAGACTCTCCGGTCTTTTCTATTGAAGCTTTAAGATTTGTTAGCTGCGTATCTATTCCTAATGCAGCACTTAACGAAACATCTTTTATTGTATTGATGTGTAGATTTACTTTGTCTAACACTTTATCCGCGGATGTTATTAAATTGTTAACCATCCCTATGAACGTATTAACTACGGTGGACATTAAGTCTGCGATATTTTTAACCATCGTAAGTACGATTATTTGCGCGTCAGTCCATGCAGTAGACCAATCACCCTTAACTAAAGCACCTATGCCATGAAGCGTTGTCTCAAATACGGTTTTAATAGTATCGAACTCTTCTTTAATAAACTTTATTGTGGGCTCGAGGATATTTTTAAGAGAGTCTACAATTTCTGTAATAGCATCTACGCCTATTTTAGCTAACGAAACAAGAAGATCACCTAAAGGAGCTACCGCAGATTTTATTTTGTTCATGCTTACGGCCCACTTGTCCCCAAGCGTCTCCGAAGCTTCTCCCGTTTCTTCTACGGTTCCTCCAGCCTTAGAAATAGCATCTTGAAACTCTGTGATAGAAACTTTACCAGAGCTAAGCGCGTTCGCCATTTCAGTACCGGCCTTAGTTCCAAAGGCCGCCACGGCTACGGTCAACGCATCTGTAGGCGTCTTTGCATTAGTTATTTTATCAAACGTATCTTGCAGTAATTCCCCTGCATTTTCTCCTTCTGAGGCCGCGTTAGCGATCGCTGTCTGAAAACCCTTCATCACCGTATTAGTATTAACGCCGCCTTTCTCAAAGGCGGCAAGCATGGACACCGAATCAGTTAAAGACAATCCAAGAGTCTGTAGTTGTGCTCCTGAAGTCTTTAGTATTGAGGTTAATTCTGTTTGGGAAGCGCCACTTAATTGTGCCGCCTTTGTTATTTGATCAAGTAGTTCAGGCGCATCTTTAGCGGAAATGTCCCACTTATTCATCACATCCGTCATGCCCTTAGTAGCTTCGGTGACAGATATTTTTGCTACGTCGGCGTAATCTGCGAATGACTTAGTTAAGTTTTCTAGGGGCTCTCCAGTCAAGTCAAGCTTAACAGAAAGCGTCGAGAAAGCCGTAGCTACGTCAGACATGTTTTGTTCTATTCCTAAGCCCATTAAATCTTCGAAGTTGCCGTTAAGCGCGGTTAATGAATCTCCCGTAGCCCCTGTAGCTTTTGAAATATCCGATGAGGCTTCATCAAACTCTACGCCTACTTCAAATATCTGTTTTCCTAACTCTGCGACTACTACTCCCACTCCAGCCATTGCGGTGAGCATCTCGCCGGAAGTACCTAATTTTCCAGCGAGTTGATCTATATTTACTCCAAAGCCTTTAAAGAACTCTTCTCCTTTGTCGTACAGTTTTCCGAAGTCTAAACCCCAATCGCTTAGGGATTTTTCTACGTTATCAAAAACAGCCTGGAAGCCAGAATCGTCAGCGCCTATGGTTGCACTTATGCCAAAATCGTCGCTCACAATTAACCTCCAGGCTAGCTATTAAGTACCGGATCACACGCAGGAAAATCTATCCCTGCAAGCCCTCTACTGTCGCCTTCGTCATCTAACACGTCGTCAGGATTTTGTCCGCTCATCCATAGAGCAGTCATCAATCCTATTGCTTTGGCATTGCTCCTATCAATGCGCTTGCGCTCAACAATCAACGTATCTAATTCCCTAGGCGAAAGGTCCCAAAATCTTTCTTCTGACAGGCCGAGAAGAGTCGTAGCCGTGGCATACCAATACCGCCACGGCCAGTCAACTATTTCTTCTCGGCCTCCTGAGGGTCGCTAGATTTATCAGCCACCGGCATTGAACCAGATAACGCGTTCATCATGGCGGTTGCCACAATGTCTTTAAGCTGTTTCATATCATATTCATCAAGCCAGTCTTCGACGTCGGACAAGCTTATCGTTTCTCCAGAAGGAGCTTTTAAGCCGAGTAAAAGAAGCTCAGGCAATGTTTCCGTGATAAAGGCTAACGCGTCTGATTTAACTAACGTGCTCAGCTCGTCAAAGCCTTTGTATTTTTCCCTAATTATTTTCCACGCCTTTAGTCCATAGTGGACTACGCGTGTTTTTCCACCTAATACGAGAGTTATCTTATTAGCTCCAATGTCTGCGAGTTCTTTTTTCTCATTGTCAGTCATCTTGTTCTCCTTTTTAGAACAAGCTGTGCGGAGCTAAGCCTCCGCACAGCTAATGATTGTTACGCAGTAAACGAAAGGGACGCCGCGTTAGGCGTTACTCCGACGCCATTAACATCCTTCACGTCATTGGATACAGAGGCCAGTATAGTCGAAGTACCAAAAGCAACGGTAGGCGTGAATTTTGCTACGACTGCCGTAGACGCCTCTCCGCTCCACGCTATCGTACCCGCTTGCGACACGCCGCTCTTAATTACTAGCACTCCAGCTCCTACAATAGCGGAAGCTTCTGCCATGCTGTACGTTGCGCCGCCCTTAGCGAACGTGAATACGACCTGATTGTTCGTGTCGTCTGCGGTTATAGCAACCGTGACGGCCGTGACATCTACTCCGGTGCTTACTACGGGAGCGTTAAACCATGCGGACGCTACCGTAACAGTAAGATCCGCGTCCGTGCGGCCATGCGTCATGATGAGATTATCGTAGTCCGCAGAATTGAGTGCGATGAACTCCGCAGTCAAGGTCATGTGCTGAGGAGTAATGGTCGCTTTCTTGGTTTCTCCATTCGTGGAAGGGACCGCGAACTTCCCCTTGAGAAGCCAGATATACCGATAGATTTTATTAGCGCTGTCGTCGGTCCCGCCGATCCACACGCGAAAACCCAGAGCATAGTATGCTGACTGATCCAACGCTTTTTCAAGCGTTATTCCGTTAGCGCGTGTCTGTCCGAGCATGTCCGCAAGAATAGCAGGGTCAATGTTTACATTCTCCATCGACACTTGCGTATTTCCACGCGAATTAGTCACGAAGAATGCTTTGTTGTCCGCCCAATCGGTTATGAGCGCGCCGTTTGCATTTACAGTGAGCTTAACTACACCCGGCAATTTTACCGGAGTGTTCCACGAGGGCGCGCCGGTATCGGGGTCGCTCACGAGCTTTGCGACGTAGCAGCTATCTACGCCTATCGCAGGATTAGTTTTAGCACTCATCCTATCCTCCTATAAGAGATCGCTCGGGAGCAATTCCCGGCTAAACTTTAAGACGCGATGTCGTACTCCGTCAGTAGGATCAGGCACCTCGCCATTCTGACCACAGCTAAAAAACTTGTCCGCAAGTAAACCAATTATTATCTGAGCAATTGCCGTAGTAGTTGGCAATGCTCCGTCTATCTTTGTGTACACGTCTATCTTAATTGACACGGAATCCATTAACGGTTTATTATCCGCGTACTCCATGTCCGCATGGTTATCATCAGTTAAACAAACCATTGGAAATAATGTGATTGCAGAAGGATGCGTATCTACTATATGCGCTACAGAGCCTAACAAAGCGACTAATGCAGAAGAACCCGTCAACAAAGTGTTGAGCCACGCTTTAGTCGGTACCATTTATTTCTACCTCCCGACCTTGCGCGCCATCGCTCAACAATTTCTTTATCGCCTCTTTGTTTTCTTTTATAGACGGCTCAAGCCATGGATGCGGCTCCATTCTGCTCGTTCCGTTTTCCAAGTACGCAGGATACGGCGGATTCTTTATTGTCGAGCCTACGTATCCCGTTATCGTAGAGCCGTCCTCATCCTCTTCTATAACGTGCGTAACACTCTTCAGCATTGTACCATTGTCCGGGGCCGGAGCTTCTCCAGGCATTGACGGATGGTGCATACGCTTTCCGTACGCTATGTCCGGGTTCGTTATCGTATCACGCATTTTCTCTTTAGCCGTGCGCTCTACTAAAGCGCAAGAAGACACTACTGCTTTGTACACACCTGTGTGACATTGCTTTGCTTTTTCGGCAAACTTTTTGCGCGCTACTTCTATCTGCGCGTTTAAGTCTGCTTTAGCTTCTTCAGTCGTCACGCTATTCTCCCTGCACCGGAACAAGCAATTCTTCACCGTGCGAAGGCCACGGATTAACGCCCTTCACATCGTAATACTTCGTAGTGCCGTCATCATCACTGACAACCTTAATGCGCGTATTTAGCGCGCTGCTGTTTGAATAATCGTAAAACAGCTTCTTCATGTCCGCCACAGCGTTGCTGATTCCCCATTGCTCTAGTTGCGACTGTGTAAGATTAGCCGGTTGCACGTCTGCCCTGAACACTTCTATAGGCTCTACGACGGGCGTAACTTTATATCCCCACGTGCGAATCTCTGTGGCTTCGTCGTTCTTCGAAAGCACTGGAATGTACCTACTCACAGTCGCGTTGTCCAACATTATTTGTTCACCTTAATAAAAGAAGTCCCCCGATCCGTAGGGCGTAAAGGAGTAACCGCATTTCCTTCACGGGGGACAGTGTCGCCTTGCTTAGATTCAGTAGGTGACTTTACCATTTTATCAATGTCGGGTTTATAGGTCATGCGCATACCCACCTTTTATACGCGTTGAGCACAAGCGCTTGTTCGTCGCTTATTCCCATCATCGTGGAAACCTCTTTTGTTTCCCAAGATATTGAACGACCGCCTTCCGAAAGCTGCTTTATTCCTTGCGCCTTACTTTTAATCTTAATAAACCGCTCCGCAATCATGTCGTCAACTACTCCAGAGATTTCCAAAGGCAAAGAATCATCGGCGCCTTCCACGTAGTGCGGATCGGCGGGAGAAACCGTAACGTCGTTCGGCAAATAGTATCCGGCTACCCATGTGATAGCAATTTGTCTGGACGCGGCCTGAACATCCTGCGTCAAACCAGAAACTAAGTTGATTGGTTCCCAGCCGTCTTCTTTATAGATTAATCCTGATGCGGCATCTTGCGCATCAAGCCTATAGTCTGTGTTAAGAACATACGCATTTCCTTTATTAACTAATGAAGTGATCGAATGAATGGGCCACTCATCAAGACTTAACAATTGTCTGTCTGTTCCTGGAAGAAATGCGGAGTACGAATCGTATGTAAGTTTCCTGCCTAAATATTGACGAACTGTTCCACTAGCGCGATTAATGAGGAGCGTGAGTAAAGCATCTTGACTCGTACCAGACGCCTGAACAATTGCTTTTACATTGTCCAGGGTTGTCAGAGCATCCGCCATTACTGCCATACTCACGCTCCTGCGATTACATTACAGCTTGGAATACACGGTGGGCACAGTGCCACGAGGCAGAAACTCCACCGAACCGTCTCCCTGAACAGCGACCGCCGCGATAGAACCCGTAGCGGCAGACGTTCCGGCAGGAGTCGCCACTATTCTCCAGTACTTTTTGAGACCGGTGGTCTTCAAGTAGAAGTACGCCTCGGCCACGACAGACCCGGTCGGCGCAACCGTAGGGAGCGTCGCATTGAGCGTGACGTCCGTGAAATTGCCATCCGTGGTGTCGTCGGATTCCTGGACCTTGAGCGTGTACGTAGTCGTACCGCTAGAAGTGAGGCCAGCGATAAAGTGCACGATAGCGCTGCGCAAAGTGCCAAGCGCGCCATTGTCTCCGACGTGCGCGATAGCCGACCCTTTGACCGCCGTGCCTACGGTAGCCAACGTAATGGGAATCGCCGTGTCCGAATGAACCTGCTGAAGAAACTTGCTTCTCATGGTTGTCTCCCTACCTTTGAGTTACTCACGCATACGCGCAAGTTAATTAAAATAAACTTATGTGCGCGTCGTAGGTGATGCGCACATAAGTTATCCAATTAAGAAAGCTTGAAGCCGTAGGTGCCCTGAATGAACGCCTCCTTGTGCCTCAGGCCGAAATCGTGAAGGCTGAGCGCGCGCAGAACGGTGAGGTCTTGCGAAGCCGCGCTGACGGTGTTGCCGGCACTATCCACGTAGGAACCTTCCTTGAAGACCATAAGCTCCATGTCCAGCTGGACGAACTCGAGGAACTCGCTCCAGTCGCCGTAGAAAATGTCTGCGTAGTCGGAACTCGTGGGCGCAGTTCCGGCGGCGAGATTGGAGGAATACATCTGATTGGACACTACGTAGGGATCTCCGAGAAGTTTGCCCTCGTTCATCTCGTCGCGATAGATGTACGCGCCCGTCGTAGTCTTGAGGTTGTACAGCCACGACCAGACCCATCCGTTGAAAGACCATCCGTTACTGATCATGGGGACGTTCTTGGACATGAGCCCGCCCTTGATCGCACCGGGGACATCGGCAGTGAAGGGCGTAGTCGCCGCTCCCTGCGTGCCCATCTTCTCCGCTGAAGTGAGCTGAGTGACGATGCCCGCGGGAGAATTCTCCCCGCCCGGACCGTAGAAAGCGTAGTAGTCTCGAGCGAGCTGAAGGCTCATCACGAGATCGTCTCGCACGAAGGCGTCGAAGCTCGGGTTGCTCGACCGGATCAGGTCGTTACTGATCGGAATGAGCGCGGCAAGTTTCTTCGCCGATCCCCTGACGTTGCCGATGACAGGGTTCGTTTCATTGGCTTTCTTCTTCTCGCCGATGTATGAACACGAGGCGCGGGCGTCGAAGCGCGGAAGGTTGATGTTCCCGTTCGGCATGTCGATACGCCGAGCACCGAGCTTGCTGTACGCGAGCTTCGGGTAGAGGAACTGAATGATGTCGGAGCTGAGCACCTCCGGAACCACGAATCCGCCCTCGCTCGGAGTGCCGACGGTGAGCGCTTTGAAGTAGCCATGAAGCTGCTCGTTGTCAGGATACGCGGACTTCGCCCAAGCGAGCGCCTTTTCCGGATCGTTGCCGGACTTTAGAACGCCCATGGCGAACTTGGAAAACAGGTTGACGCCGGTCTCCATCTGCACGCCCTTCTTGTTCGCGTCCTCCATGGACTTCTTGAAGACCTCGCCGTACTTTGTCTGCATATCCGCGAGCTGCTTGACCATGGGGTCGTTAGCCCGCTTGACGAGTACGTCGTCGATCATCTTGCTGATGTGCTCGTCGAGCTTTTCCAGCTCTTTCTTTCCCTCTTCGCCGCCCATGTTTAGGCCTCCTCGCTTTGCGCGAATAATTTCACCGCGTCCTTGAGGGAGGCGGTAGCCATGTCCAGATTCTTAACGACGTCAACGACGCCGCTCTTTCCGTGATCGTTTGCAGCGGGCTCTTCTCTACCATCCGCCGACCCACCGTCCTGATCTTCCGTGCCAGAGTTAGCGCTCGGCTCACCCTCTGCGATCATGTCCTTGAGAGACTTGTGTACGGCTTTAATAGCCTTATGGCAAGCGTCTAAAGCCTCTGTCGCTTTAGTGATGGTCTCGCGGCTCTCTTTCGAGAACTTCGATCCTGCTTTGCTAACAGTAAAGCCCTTGCTCTCAAGCGACTTTATCAGGCGCTCTTCGAGGGCTTTGTACTGCGCTTCCGTCAATTCCACGTCCTCCTCCTCTCCGAAGAGCGCTTTAAGTTCTTCGGGCTTGTACGATTTCCCCCACTCTGGGGGATCTTTATCAAACTCTTTATAATGCTTAACTAAATGATTGTAGCAAGCTTCCTGGTCGTCGGCAGGAATGCTAGGTTTATTGCGCGCACCGAATAGCACGCCCATAGCGGCCTTAACTCCGTTCCAAACAGTTTTATAACCGTCGGCCTTCGTCATGTGATGAGGGAGTTTGTAACTTCCTTTCACATCTGCGTTGTCACTGTCGTACCACGTGCATATGACTTTAAGATCCTCTACTTCTGATGCGCCTATAACAGTAGAGGCGCTCCACGCAGCGTCTTCCTCAGCCGTAGGATATTTATGATACGGTATTGCGCCTTTCACTTTCATTGCGCGCTCTACGATGTCTAGGCCCTTAACGTTAAACTGCTTCATTCCGCGCGCGCTTACTAACGCATCAGGATTGCACGGTACAAGCACAGCAGAAAGCTCAAGCAAATCTTGCGAAAGAAAATGCATTCCGCGCTGCCATATAGGCATGTCGCTCACCGCGTCATCATCACGAGGGTTGTACTTGATAGGCTGAAAGCCTACAGACACCGCGTTGAGCACGCCCATTTTATACATGTTGTACACAGTGTCTATAAACAAAGCGTCATCACTAGGATGCGTTGGGTCGCTGCACAATTCTGCGACAGTAGGAAAATACACGCGAATGACAAGCGCCTTCATGCGCAGGTCTTTCGCTGCGCTAACCCCCTTGCCAGCGGGAAGCCTGGAATAGTCATGAAACGCGGCGAAGATAGGGTTCTTATTCCAGTTATCCGTCTGCCATCCGGCCACGTCTATGATGTCGTTGCTTCTATCCGGAGTTTCTGTGGATGCAGTAAACTCCAATAGGCGAGAACCTTCTCCACCTATTTCTTTTACGCGAGTGCTAAGCTCTATTTTCTGCGCCTTAGTTAAGTCGCGCTGAACGAGCTGTCCTGCTCCATCGTCTTTCATACAAACTCCTTACACCCAGACGGGCGCAGTAGCTCCAGCGTTCATCTTTAGCGTTTGTCCAGCTGTTCCCTTTGGCAAACGCGTGGAAAAAGATTTGTACGGATTTCCTATAGACCCGTCGGGAGTGTAGTCGTCCGTTCTGTTTACGTCTATCCAGATCTCTTTAGTAGCGCTTGCTTTCGCTGCATAAAGCTCGCCGAAATTGTTATCTAGCTTAACTGCAATATCGTCGCTGTTAGGCCCTTGCGCAATAGCTATTCTCATGTTAGTCTTCCTCTCCCGTGCTTACGACGGGCGCGATTGTGCAACGGCAATTGATGATGTTCCCTGCGTCTCCGCTAGGGTCTCCAGGATAATCTAGTTCTTCCCCGCCTACGTCGAAAGCTTCATCTACTCCTACTATTTGTCCATCCGCATCACTGTGATCGTCCCTTGTCCTATCGTCCTGTACCGCAATCCATTCTTTCTTTTCTATTCCTTCTGTCTTATATGTGGCATACGAACCTGCATTAACCGTAGAGGCTGTTTCAGTGCGAGCAATCATGTTTGCACGATAACCGCTCATGTTGTCATATACTCCGTCGCACGCATTGAGCAGTTTGCTTACCGTCTCTTTTACAGAATCGCCTTCATCTATGGAGTCAGAAAGTATTTCACGTAGCTGAGTCTTCAACACTTCGTTAGTCGTGTTGTTTATTTCTTTAGCTTTATCCAAGCCATTCTTATCTATCCACACGGTGAACCTATCATTCACCATCGCATCACTTTCGTCTTTAGTTACTGTGATTGCAAAACCCTTGCCCGCTTGCGCAAGCAAAGCGTGCGCGTTGTTCTTGCCTACGTTGAGCGACGCAAGCCACGCGGGCGCAAGCGCCTTCTGCACGGCTTTATCATTCGCATCAGTAAATACCTTTGCTAACGCGATATCTATTGCCTTAGCACTCTGGTCACTTGTGATTGCCGCATTGATTGCAGCGCGAGTCTTTGCTCGCTGATCACTGCTTATGCTCTTTATTGCTCGCGTGAATAAAGGCTCAGACTTAGTTGCGGACTTATCAAACAACGTCCAAATGGACTTGCGCTGCTCAATGGTAAAAGAAGAAACAATATGCGCGGCCTTGTTTATAGTGGCTGTATAACGAAGGACGCTTCTTATATTTGCATCCAAAGATTTGTCTTCTAGAGGTTCTTTTTTATCAGAAAACACTATGTCTGTTCCGATCCATATAAATCTATTAGGCATTTATACGCCCTTTAAGATACAAGGTGTATCCTTCATCAGACTTTTGTATTGCGCCGCTATAAAGACGAAAAGTTGAGTTTCTTGCGAAAAGACGTTCGCTTTGATTGTACTCATCTGATGTTACGTTAGAAGAAACATCCAACGATTTTCCTTTAACAGACAATTCTAAAACAGTGTTTATTTTTCCCGTAGAGGTGAAACTGTCCGTAACATCTTTTTTTGTTGTTGTACTTACAAAACCTTTATCTGTAAAAGGACTTGCGTCAGCTAGTTTATCTGACAAGTACTCAGGTTTATCAATCATTCTATTAAGTGTTGACTGATTGATAGACCCGTCTGCCTTGTATAGATTAACTCCCGCATTGTCTAACACCGCTTTAGTAAGACTGTCGTCACCGCCCCTATATACTGTTCCATTCCAATTTGATTGCTTGTCTATCGCGCTGTCCAATGCCCCAACTATTTTTTCGGTCTCTGGCGTAGTCGTCCCTTTACGTAGCTGCTCATTTATAGTACCATAATCTGTTCCGGCATACGTATCTAACGCGGTTTGTTCACTATTAGAAAGCTCACCACTTTCCGAATTATCTGTTGATGAAACTTCTCCTCCCGAACCGAAACGCCCGTTTTCGTCTCTAGGTTGATCTTCATCATACTTGAGTGCCTTCGTGCTTGCGATAAGCTCTTTAATCGCAAGGTCTAAATCTATTGCTTTGTCTTCATCTTCTGTAGGCGCTGCTATAGGTTCTTTAGGCGCAGGCTCTGCGACAGGCTTATCAGAATCGTCGATAGGAGCGTTCTGTGCAGCGGGCTCCGGCGCATCTTTCTTAAATGCAGGAACTTCTTGCACCATCATTCCGGTAAGATACACATCTCCGCGCGCTTCATCAGGAGCGAGCTTAACTCCGCACGAGGTAGCAATAGCGCGCCACTCATTGCGCGTGAGCGCTCCGGCCTTAAATCCGTCATTCGCAATAAGCATCTTGGCCGCGTTGTCTTCAGGAACGATGTTGTCGTATACCCAGACAAGCGACTTATCAAACATAGGGACAAACTGGTTGTTCAAACATGACGCAAAAAGTTTGAGCTCTTTTGTGACTACGTTCTTAGACCACAGATAAAAAGCGCTATCAATCGTAGCTCGGTTACTGTTCTGTAAGTTCCCGCGCATTTCAGGAGGAACGCAGTCATGCTCATTCGCCATTTGAATTAGATACTTGCGCGACTCTACGAAGTCCATCTCCTTGGGAGACGTGGTTAATTGATGTACCTTAAAATCTTTCTTCGCGACGATACTTAATTTATGCGCATTTAAGAAGCCCCCAAACTTACTTATCCAATCTTCTTTAAATTTTTTTGCGTCTGGGTCGCTTATTCCAGGTATCTCAAATATAACAGGTGGAACCGCGTCATTATAGAAAAAGTTTTTAGCGTACTTGCTACTAAACTCGTGCGTCTCAATCTCGTCGCCTAGTGCTTCCCCGCGCGCGCGTCCTCGCCCATATGGATTATTAACATCCGGCGCCTTGAACCAAACAACATCCGCAGGGTCTGCGTTGAAGTATCTATGCGACGTATTTCCCATCGGCTGAATACGGAAATACGGAATAGGTTCGCTAGGCGTAAATATCATCCACGTAGGCGGAATGATATACAGCCCACAAGGCTGTCCACGATTGTCTCTATCCACAAGCCAGAACGCATCGCCTACTAATCTATGATACACACTCGTCAAATAAAGAAATGCGTATCTGTCTATCTCAGGATGGTCAGGCATCGGATGATCTATTAAATCGTATATCGCATGACTACCTAACGGCTCAGCGTCTTGAGGATCTTTCTTGTACTGCGCGCGATCAAACAATTTATAATCGGCGGAAGCGAAGTCCGATGCAATCATGTGCAACGGATCGAGCATTGGAGACTTGTGATAGACGTCCATCCACTGCGCTGTAGTGCGCGCAGGAGGAAGACTCCATCCAATCTTCAATGCGTCCCGAGCATGAGCAAGCGTATTGAGTGTGGATTGTAGCTTGCCGATAACGCTCATCTTACTTCTGCTCCCCTATCCACGCGTCTATGTCGTGCACAGCGGAAAGATCCTTGCGGAACGCGTCTAGCGCTTCGTCCTGTGCTACTCCGCCTCCGCGCTGCACAATGTGATCTATGATTGTCTGATACAGATTCTCTTCCTCAGTCTGCTCTGCAATAAGCGCCTGGACCCATGCTACCGTCTGTATGTCGCCTTCTTTAAGCGCGCACACGTAGATGTTATTAAGCATCTCCGTCGTGGTCTGCTCAACTACAAGCGCCGTAGTAAACAGTTCGTCAAAGTAAGAGAAGTCCGCGGGCTCATCATACGCTATCTCAGGTACGAGCGCCTCGTTGCGGTCCTCGATAAACTGTCTTACAATCTTAGCATGGCCGTGCTCGCCCTTTGCTTCACGAGCAAAGAAGTCGGCGGTCGCCTCAAGTCCTCTAAATCGCGCCCATGAAGAGCGCGCAATGTAACGTAGCTGATTGCTCGTCTCATGCGCGTACTGCGCGTAGAGTAGCGCAAGAGTAGCGGAAGAAAGTTTACTCATCTTTCTCCTCCTGCTCAAACGCACTGTTCTTAGCGAACGTAGGCACAAAGACTTCTTTATCTTTCTGCTCTCCGCACCAGCCATCCATAGGCACAATAGGCCATATGAACGCATACTGACCTGCGACAGGCGGGAAGCGTCGACAATGCAGTTCGGTCGCCGCGCCTTTACTATATATGCAGTTTGCACAAATCTTTTTCGCACTCATAGTAAACTCCAATGAGGAACATTGTTATAGAAGGTTAACGCGAGGGCATCGCCCTCATCAGGTGAGCGTCCGCCATGGCGTCCTTTGAAATTAGACTTAGCTGTTCCGCCTTCTACGACCGTTGTTCCGTCTTTAGATTCTAGGCGCTTGCGCCCGTCTTTATCATACACGTAGTATCGCTCAGTAAGATCCTCATACAACGTATTTGAAAGCACGCCTTCGTCCATGGATATCTTGTCTACAGGCAATTCAAAATACATTTCACTAGCGCAGTTAGGATACTGCTCTTTATCCAAGGCCTCTTCGCCGAATCCAATAGGAACAACGTTCGCACCCCATGCGTGCAGTACGTCAACGACTCCCGGATTATAGCCCACATCTACCTTAATAGGTATAGACGCATCTTTATTCGCCATGTCCCACAACATTCCGGCAACTTCATTCGTGTCGTAACCGTGGCGCGCTTCGTGCTGAATTACTCTATATCCTTTGCGTTTGTATGCTTCGGTATAGTCCTTGCCGAAACGCGCAACATCACAACCTATTTCAATTGCGCCTACATTCTCATATTCTCTGTCAACCATCGAGTTAACTGCGACGCGTGAGAATATCGCCTTGTCTGCTTGACTGCGCGGCTGGCCTTCGTATACGTGTATCGCTTCATCAAGGTCGCGAGCTTTTAAGTCGTCCCACTCTTTCTGAAGCGTCGTATCAAACCACCACGGATTATCCGCTGGACCCGGCTCGCACATAAGAATAGACCACGACGGGTCCGGATTCTCAAAGAACATTTCATAGCATGGGTCTTTATTCAAATCACGATTGAACAATAACCATATCTCAGACATAGGCTTTCGGAACGTAGCGCGAATAGAAAGCCACTCGTCTTTGCCTATCGGTGCCGCTTCCTCAGCGAACAAAATATCAAACGACTCATATGATTTAAGTTGATCTTTAGTCAACTCATTCAGGCCATTGAAAATAAAATAAGACCCGTTCTTTTTATTTATTATCTTATCGTTAGTGCAGTCCCATCCGGCATAACCTAAACGAGCAATCGTGTCTTTAAGCAAAAGCCATGAAGACTCTTTAATAGATTTCTGCACGTCGCGAACACAAAGCACGCGTATTGAGCTACCAAAATAATCAGGGTTCTCTCCGAACTCAATTAGCAAGTTCGCAGCGCTACGAGACTTTGCTCCAGCGCCGCGCCCGCCGCATGCGCCTTTAATGCGATGAGGTCTGCGCCACTCTTCAAACTTAGGCGCGACCTGCTCGTTATATAATTGTAAATACGTCGCCTGATCTTCGTCGCTCAGCCCGTTGAATAAATCGGGAGGCATAAGCTCAATTATCGGGTGACAGACGGTCATTCACTAGCCTCGTTATTAGGCGCGTTCTTTTTAGCTTCTTCCGCCGCCGAAATACGGTCACGGATATCTTGAGCTTCCGCTGCCTTGCGCGCCACCCATTCCTCTTCGCGCAATTTACGCGCGTTTGCGCGCTCTTGCAATTCAGCGTAGGCGGACAGGCGCTTCTCCGGGTCCATCGATAATTGCGCAGAGGCAGAACCGTTACCGACATTTCCATTAATGTCCATCGATTGCTTAGGCTTGCCTTCAACGCGATCAAGGAGCATGTCCAAATACTTATCATGCTTATCACTAAAGCGATACGCAGGTCCAGCGAGCTCTACTAAGCAATCAACGATAGCCTCTCCGCGCGTTCGCTTGTCTGGACCGTCTGGGTCATCGTTAGGTTCTTGCAGCTTTCGCCGAAGAATATCTGTGAGAGTTTCACCTGTCCTAGGACGACCGGCACGATTTATTCGCGGATCGTCAGAAGTAAACGGCGCCCCTGCCACAGCTAATAACCTCCGTCAATATGAAACGTGCGCTTGTCTGGACCATCTGGATCATCGTTAGGTTCTTGCAGCTTTCGCCGAAGAATGTCTGTGAAAGTTTCACCTGTCCTAGGACGACCTGCACGATTTATTCGCGGATCGTTAGATGTAAACGGCGCCCCTGCCACAGCTAATAACCTCCGTCAATTGCGAACGTGTTCGCGCAGTGTTTTACGCATATTAGCGTGCGCATTCCTGACGATACACCACACACTATATGCACCCCATACTATGTACCTAAGCCGCGTATGCAACAAAACATATATAGCCCCTAATATGTTTATTTTAGCGCACATATACAGTAAGCGCTACAAACAGTAAACAATAAAATGGACTTGCTATAGCTAGCCTAGTTGGCCCTTTATTTATAAGGCTAAAATGAATATTAACGCGGTGTTAGGTTAACTTTTAATAACTAAAATGCGCGTTATTTACTGGTCACTGGTCAGTCTTTGTACACAAGTGTAAAAAGTTTTTAAGCGCTTAAATAGTTTCCTTATAACAAGTTACTTTCTAGGTTGCCGGGTGTGCACTTGTAGGGGGGGGGTGACTGGCGGCTACTTGTATCATTACACGTTATGTAAAGATAAACAAAGCAGGGTTTAGTATTATTCAATATAGCGATATACTAATATATGCGTAATTACTTATATTATATAGAGGTTACACAACATAGTGTATGACGATACAAGTATACGATTGCCACCCCCCCCTAACAAGTGCACACCCGGCCACCCGAAAAGCAATTGACGATAGCGCAGTGACTTGCGCGATCGAAAACGAAAGTCACTAAAAAAAAGTTCCGTACCTCCGGCAAGTCTTATAGGGCGCGACAATGCTTTGTACAGTAAGGACTTACGCGACCGCGCGTGCCGATATAAAATACATATATAGTAAAAACCATATACCCTGATTTACGGCCGGGACTGGCGTTACTTTTTAAGTATCGCCCATAAAAAAGGCTTGCTTTTATTGGCTTTTAGCATAATACTAGCGGCACGGGCGTTGTTTTGTAACGCCATTTATTTTATAGGAGGGCACATGCTGCTCGAAGAAATATCTCGTGCTGTAGGGATACCACAGTTTTTAATTGAAGATTGGGCCGATCGTTCAGGGTTAATAAAGCATGGATATGTGTTTGATTATTCTCGCAGCGCTGCAATAGAGATAATAAAAAGATCACGCAACAATACAGCTCTTTTCGATTTAATTAAATACATGGAAGGAAAAGATTTGCCTTCGCAAACGACTGTACTTTCGGGACCTTCTGATAAAGAACTGGCTAAACAAAATTACATCCCTTCTTTTAGAGCGTTATTTATTTCTTTTGTTGAAAATAATAGGTGTGAAGACTATCACAACATTCTTCTAGGAAAAGTTTTGTACCTCGTTGATTATGAAGGGTACGCATTTCAATTGCGCCCTTTTGTAAAATACATTAGAGCTAAAGACGCTTGGTTTACGCAATCTAAGATAATGTCTTCGCTTATTAAATTAGGCGCAAGGCCATCGAAATATTATCTTGATTCAAAGTTAGGCGCCGTTCGCGTGTGGCTTATAAGCTCAGAGCAATTAGCTACTCTTATAAGAATGGAAGGAGTTAAATAAATGACAATACCTTGGATAGCGCAAGCAATACATTGTTCTCCGTTGATAGTCGAGCAATGGGCATATGCTGTTCGTCGTAAATTGAAAGGAATGGATTTTGATTATTCTTATTCAGACGCAGTTGCTATAATAAGTTACTCAAATAGCGCGGAGACTTTAACTTTATTCAAAGAGCACGCGCCGAATCCGGAAGACGCTTCACTGTTCCCCGTACAGACCACGAAGGTTAAAGGTTTGCTGAATAACGAAGCCGCTGAAGAACTTACAATAAAGTTTAATAATATTTACAAAAGTTATCTAGAAGAACATTCTTCAACGATTAGAAAGTCTGTGTGCGAAGGAAGAGTTTATCACGACGAGAATAACGAATATTATGTGTATAAACTAAGCGCAGTAATTGAAGAGCTAAAAAGTTTCGGGTTAAAGTTTACTCGGCCAGAAGTCGAAGACCGTTTGCGCAATTTCTTTTGCGCTTCGCCTTGTCAGTTTTATATTGACAAGTACGACAAAGCTGTGCGCGCATGGAAACAGTTATCTATTAACTTACAATAAAGGAGGAATACGATGAGTAAACGAGCGGAAGAGCTACTTGACAGATTGTGCAACATTAGCCACGAAATGGATTTGCCAAACCTAGATGACTTAGAGGCGATAGCTAAGGCGTCGGCGCAAACTCGGGTAGATAGAATCGCCTTAATAGACTCTATGCTGTATGAGAATCAGGCCGAGGCGAGCGGGGAGCTGGAATCATTGATAGACCAGCTTTGCAAACTCGGGAACGGCGATCAAGACGGCAATAGCGATGGAAATCGAATTGCGCAAAAAGCTCGTACTCTCCTCGCCGCCCGCCCTGCGCCGGCGACTCAGACCGAGGCGAGCGGGGAGCTGGCGACTATTCAGCGCGCGCTTGACGAGCTGGCTGCGATGATAACGAGGCATAATCGCCGAGACCCCGAAACCGGCGTATGGGACTATGACTGCGGGGCCGTCGCTGAGGCACAGTGTGCTCTACGAGACCTCGCCGCCAGCCCCACGCCGATCGCAGAGAAGGCGCTCAGGGAGGACGCTGACTGGCTACGGGTGATGGCCCGTGTGTCGTCGAACTCATTTGAATCGTGCCAACGCTTTGAGGATATAGCTAATCGCATCGACGCCCGTCCTGCGCTAATCACAGAGGAGGCGCTCAGGGAGGCGGGACAGGGCTTACTCGATCTTATGGACGAAGTGCCAATCGATCCGAGCCTCGGCGACGAAACTGACAGAGTATTCTCACGCTCAGAGTTCGCTCCGCTCCGCGAGGCTTTAAGGGGACAAGCATGAGTTGGGGTGAGCGATCCTGCGATGTGAAAATGCCATGCCGCCATAATCCGACAATCGAGACGTGCAACGTTCGATGCCCCTTTTACTCATGGGATGGCCATACCGAACCAGATAGCGGCCCCGGTTTGACGCGAGCACAGCGCCGCCTCCTCGTCCACGAAGCGCCGAAGGAGAAAGCTCGCTGGTGTTTATGCGTCCCTCCCGACTATCGCCCTAGTAACTGTCGTGTGTGTCTAGAACGCGGATGCCCTTTATACGACGCGCCGAAGGAGCATACCGATGATTTACTTTAAGTCTACCTATAAAGGAGTAAACTATGCTGTACGAGAATAAGGACAAGGCGACCGACGAGAAGGGCCTCAGGGAGGCGGCGATTAAAGAAACCGTAGCTATATTCGATAAACACGCCTCCTCCGATCCGCATTCGAACGGGGGCAATAACGCGATTGTTCATTGCACGGATGAATTAAGGGCAGAGATCGCTGCCCTCCTCGCCCATGATCCCCACAAGGATCCTACCGATGATTAACTTTAAGTCAACCGCTAACGACGTATTTATGGCGCACATTGACGACACAGTTAAGGCGCTCGTTGATAAAAGCAAAGCAACCGGAGAACCGATTTCTTTCGCCGTATACCAAACGATGTATCTTAATTTGTACGAGCAGAAATACGTTGAGCCGTATTTGAGTGACGAAGCGCTCGTATGGAAAATAGATAACGCACTAAAGAACGTGGCCATGCGCAGTACAGAACACAGCGTGCCGCTTACGTATGACGAGTACATAGCGACGGATGGAATTACTGAATTGTTGAAAAGGTTTAAGAAGAGCAAGGAATAAACGAGCGTAACTTGTGCAATAAAAAGCCCCGCACCGTATTGCACGGTGCGGGGCTTTTGTTTTAGGCCCTAGACTATTGCGCGCGCGGCTTACTGTACGTCCACCTGAGCCGCCTCTTCGGTGAGGATATCGGTCGGCACGTAGCCGATCCAGCCGGAGGGTTTGTCCGCACCGATGGCGACGAGCGTGTAGGTCGTGGTCGGCAGATCGAACTGCACCCAGACGCGCTCGGCGGAAGTCTTGGCCTTTTTGATCAGGTCGGTGGTCAAGTGACGCATCTCCATGCGGCCCATTTTCTTGTCGGCCCAGATAGCGTCCTCGGTGATGGTTGCGCCGATGTACGACTGCTCGTCATCGCCGGACTTGAAGCCGAATAGGTCGAGGATGAAGTCGCGGCGGCTGGCCTTATTGCCGACGGCGATCGCGGCGCGCTCTCCGCCGATCGCCTTGGGAGTGATGTACTTAGCGGCGACCTTCACCTCGTCGGTGCCGAATTCCTTGACGAAGTCGAGGACGGTCTTCAGGTAGGCAAGGCGCGCGGCCTTCTTCTTGTCATTCTTAGCCTTGATCGCGGCGGTCATCTCGGGCGTGCGGTTAGCCCTGAGCGCAGCCTTCTCTTCCTTGGTAAGTTTAGACATTTCGGGTTCTCCTTGTAAAAACTGTACTACGTGCGCGGGCTAGGCCCGCGTTGCAACTACCGTAATAATGCACTGCGTGCGCAAAATTGTAAAGCCCTAAACGCGTAAATCGCGCTCTTTTTTCAAAAGCCAGTCAACCAACGTCGGGCGCACGCCCGCGCGATAACCCGCATACACTGCGCGGCTTGCCGTTGACTCCAATGCAACCACTCCGCGCAACGCGCGCGGTAAACGTATGCGCGCGCGGCGTAATTTTGCAGTAACCATACGCGGCCCCCCCTAAACCTATTTTACAGCCGTAAAACTGCAAGGCGCGCGGCCTAACCGGCCTAGGGCGGCGCTTAGTTGCCCGCGTAAGCGCCCTGCACTGTACGGCGCTTAAAAACATAAAACCTTAACAGGGCGCTAGTTAGCTCTTGCTTTTAGCCTCGTTCACTTT
>Ga0210092_1000014_pt1 | contig 19475 bp, 26 predicted proteins | sample WestPond_TuleB_D_FD_185585 | JGI IMG/M metagenome (GOLD analysis project Ga0210092, IMG submission 185585) | Wetland microbial communities from the San Francisco Bay, California, USA, that impact long-term carbon sequestration -... | ecosystem: Environmental > Aquatic > Marine > Wetlands ...
AAACAACCTAGGCATCATCGAATGGCGCCTGGTCAAGACCACCAGGGAGGTCGTCAGGACGAAGACGCGCGAATAGCAAAACGGGACAGCGAGGAAGGGAGCCGCGATGGAAGAAGATCTAAGACGGGCAGAGGCAGTGGTGGCCAGGATCGGAACGACGATCGATGAGATTCAGCGGCTCATCGACGAACGCGAGTGGCGGGACGTGCCCACGACGCCCATGCCGCCGGAGTTGCTGGCGGACGTCCGTAGGCGATAGCGTCGCGTCACGGAATCGGCACGCCTGATGTCGATTCATCTTGCGCTGGTAATACCAGCGTGGTATCGTAGTCTCATCATGACGAACACGACGAAGCAGACCCTGGCGAACCTGAAGAAGACCGTGACGACGCGAGCGATCGACCGCGCGTCCTGGAAGGCCATCGCGTTCAGCGCGAAGCTCAAGAACGTCATCAACGCGGCGCTCGAAGGCGACCTGGCGGCCGAGCTGGCCCATGCTGCCGAGGTGACGCTGTGAAGCTCGCTCTAGTGGTCCTGGTCATCTGCGCCGCCGTCATCGGATACGGCCCGACCATCGTCCGCGCGCTCGGGGGTGCATCGTGATGCTTGACTGCACGCGGATGGACTCTGAAAAATGTTCGGTTCGCAGGAGAGAAACAGGCATTGATATTGCGATGACCGGGCTCACCGAAGCCGAGGCTCATGCCATCCTTGAGAAAATTTCAGAGATGCGCCGGGCGAGGGACGGGAAATGAACGCACGCATCAAAATCAGTCGCACCTGTTTCGGGACGGCACGTGGCTAACCAGCACACCGGCCGACGGGGGCTCGGACGTAACAGCAAGACCCTCATCGTCAAGGTGACCGACGCCGAGAAGGCCGCCATCACGGCGCGACTGCAAGGGCTCACCTACAGCGACTACCTGCGTGTCAGACTTGGGCTCAAGACGAGCGCGGAGGTTGACGACACGCCGACATCGTGACATCCTGCTGACGTGGTCCCAATGAAAACGGCACAGGCAAGCGAACGGAGCACCAGCGGCATGGCTGGGACGATTCGCAAGTGCGAGCCAGAGATGGCGGACGGCGTGACAGGCGGTACAACGGCGCATGGCTGCTGTCGCCCGAGGCTGGGGGCTACCGTCATACAGAGCCAGCGGGGGCAGAGCCTATCCCCTCGTGGCCTGGCCTGCTAGTCGGTCATCCTGGGGTCAGTCTCCAGAGTTTCCGCGCCGTCTGCCACGAATCGCTCAATACGTGGGCTGTCGCTTGTCGCTTGTCACAGTGTTGCCACGGCGGGCAAAGTGGGGGAACGTTGAGGCGTGGCAGACGAGCCGCTTCCGACAAAAGGCCCAGCCGAGAATCAGAAACCGTTTCTGACAGCGCGCGAGCGTAGCCTAGCGAATTTGAAGCCGATTCGGCCTGGCCAGTGCCTAAACCCGTCGGGAAACAACGGGTTCAAGCGGCGTCAGGAGCTTATCGCGAAGATACTCCGGGAGCCCGACGACGAGCCGGACGCGATCGAACCAGGGAAGAGTCGCATCCGCAACGTTGTGCTGGCGATGGCTAGAGCGGCGAAGGACGGCGATGCCGGTGCGGGTAAGACGCTGATCGAGCAATTCGCCGGCAAGGCTAGGCAACAGGTAGAGATTGGCGGGCCAGATGGTGGGCCAATCACGATGGCTAACCTGACCACCGAGGAACTGCGCAAGATGCTCGAGGCGCAGCTCGCCCAGCCGGATGTCGAGGAGACATCTGCCGATGAACCGCCTAGCGGAACTGGCGAGCCGACTACCTAGCATGTCGCCAGAGCGCCGGGCATTGTGTTCGGACTTGGCGAGGCTCATCGGAGGAAGCGAGCGCCTCGCCGACTTCATCGTGCGGGTGTCGCCGCATAGGCCGCCCCCTCGTCACCTGCGCACCCTGGTTGCGGCGATCGAGCGGGCCAGGTGGGAGCGCTCGCGCATCCTGCTTTCCATGCCTCCTAGACACGGGAAGACCATCACGATTCTGCACGGCCTCGCGTGGTGGATTCAGCAGAGCCCGGCGGACACGTGCGCCTATGTCAGCTACAGCGACAGGCAGGCGCTGTCGAAGTCACGCATCTGCAGGACGATGGCCGGCATCGCTGGCGTGAACACGAGCACCGGTGATAGCTCGGCCGCCAGTGAGTGGAGAACGCGTGAGGGCGGCGGGCTCATCGCCGCTGGAGCAATGGCGGGAATCACTGGGCAGGGCGTACACGGGCTGATGGTCGTCGACGACCCGTACAAGAACCGCGAAGAGGCGGACTCGTCGATCATCCGCGAGAAGATCTGGGAGACCTTCAACGAGGTGGTGTTCACGCGGCTTGAGGGCGCATCCGTGATTGTCTGCCACACGCGGTGGCACCCCGACGACATGATCGCGCGGCTCATCGAGATGGGCGGCTGGCAGCACATCAACCTGGCGGCGATTGCCGAAGAAGATGACCAGCTCAAGCGTCCCGTCGGCGCGGCGCTGTGGCCTGACATGTTCGACGTTGCCCAGCTGCAGTCCATCCGCTCCCAGATTGGGGAGTGGTCCTTCTCGGCACTCTACCAGGGCCACCCGCGCCCACGTGGACACGCCCTATTCAATTCCGAGCACTATCATGAAGATGACAAGCTCAATGGGCACCGACTCATCATCTACGCCGACCCAGCAGCGAGCGAGAAAACGACGGCTGACTACGGCGTCATGATGTGCATGGCAGTCAAGGGGTTCGGTGACCAGCAGACGGCGAAGGTGTTGGATCTGTGGCGCGGCCAGGTCACCGTGCCGGACTTCGTTCGCCGTCTGCGTTCATTCCAGGAACACCACGGCGGCGTTCCTGTCCACGTCGAGTCAGTTGGTGGATTTAAGGCGGTGCCTCAACTCCTCCGCGAGCTCGACAACACGCACAAGTTAGCGGTCGAGGAAGACCAGCCCAAGGGAGACAAGTTCCAGCGCGCGCAAGCAGTTGCGGCGGCGTGGAACGAGGGGCGCGTAACTGTTCCTTTCGGCGCCCATTGGGTGCGTGATTTCGTCGACGAGGTCACATCATTCACCGGCATCAGCGACGCGCACGACGACCAGGTTGACTGTCTATCCGGCTGCTGGAACAAGAGCCTGGAGCCGCCGAGCCCAGGCAGCTACTTCAGAACCAAGAGGTGACCCATGTGGATTCCGCGCTTCCTACGACGCAAGCAAGAGACTGCAATGGCCGCACCTGTGCGGGCCACTGACGCCGATACCAACACTGAGCCGTGCTACGGACCAGGCGGCAAGGTCGCCTTCGACGGCATCGTCAACTGGATGACCGGCCAGGGCGGCGCGAACGACCCGACGACAGCAGCTCAGTGGATGATGGCCCTCACCGAGAACTGGCAGACGCTCATGAACGTCCACCGCTCGTCGTGGCTCGCGAAGAAGATCGTCGACAAGAAGCCGGCCGACATGTTGCGCGCTGGGTGGGAGCCAATCTGGGAGGGCATGGGCGACAGGAAAGGCGACGAGCAGACGCAGGCAGACCAGCTACGCCAGAGCGCGATGCGGTTCAAGGTCGACGCGAAGATCTTGGAGGCGCTCAAGTGGGCGAGGCTGTTCGGTGGCAGCGTGATCGTGATCGGCATCAAGGGGCAACTCCTCACCGACCCCCTGCCGATCAAGGACGGCGCCGTAGACTACTCAGGCATCAAGAAAGGCGGGCTTGCGTTCCTGCACGTGTACGATCGTTGGCGGGCCGCCCATGACGGAGTGATGGATGAAAATCTGATGGCCGACGACGGTAGCGAGAACCCGAACTGCGGCAGACCAGAGTTCCACATCCTGTCCAGCGACGGCGGGTTGATGGGACAGCGGGTGCACTGGACGCGCGCGGTACGATTCGACGGCGCCCTTGTGCCTTGGTGGACGTGGAGAGCGAATGGCGCCTGGCACGACAGCATCCTGCAGGTGCTGGTCGATTCACTCAAGCAATACGACTCCATGACGGGGGCCATCTCGGCGCTCATCCCGAAGGCCCGCCAAGACATCGTGATGGCGAAGGGCGCCGCCAAAGACCTTGCGGATGCCGAAGGAACCGCAGCCTTGGCAGCACGTTATGCGGCCAGCGCGCGCCTCGCGAGCATGTACAACCTGTGGATTTTCGACAAGGACACCGAGGAGTACAAGCAACAGACGTTCTCCTTCGCCGGCCTGGACAAGATCTGGGAGAAGGCCATGAAGGAAGTGGCAGGCAGCACGGGCTACCCCGTCTCGGTGCTGTTCGGCGACGAACCAAGCGGCCTGAACGCCACCGGGGACGCGAGCCAGCGCAACTACTACGACGACATCGCGGCCGCGCGTGAGACCGAGCTCAAGCCGGCCCATCTGGTGCTGCTCGAATGCGTGGCCCGGCACGAGTTCGGCGAGCTTCCCCCAGGGTTCTCGATTCAGTACAAACCGCTGTGGCAGGCGAGTGACGTCGAGAAGAGCACGATCAACCTGAACCGTGCCAACGCCGACCACATCAGGCTTGAAGACGGCGTGGTGTCGCCGGCCACCGTCGCGCGAGAGAACAAGGAGCTGAACGTCTACACGACAGTCACTCAGGACGAGGTCGACCAGGTCGCCGAGTTGGAAAAAGCCGCGCAGGAGCAGGAGGAAGAGCGGGCCAATGCCATGGCAGCGCAGGGCGGGCAGTTCGGGCAGAAGCCGGCGGTGCCACCGCAAGCCAAGGCAAGCAAGCTGCTCGAGACGGAAGAGAAAGCATCCCAGGACGCCCGCGACCTCGTGCTGTCGGCGAACGACTGTAGCGCCGACCAGCCACGCAAGGAAGCTGGCACGTGGGGAAGCGGTGGCGGCATCATCGCGCGAACGAAGTCTGGCAAGCCCATCGTGTCTCCCGAGAAGGTCGAGCGCTTCGCCGGCAGCCACGAGACGCTGCACACTGACGCCAGCAGGGGCAACCTGCCGCGCTCTGTGCTTGGCCACGTGGACAGCACGTCAGAGAGCTACACGAAGGCTGACCACTACGAGGCCCACCACGCCCTGATGGCCGCTGCCAAGGCGGCGCAGTCGCGCGGCGACCATGACCGGGCATATCACCTCGGCGCCACGGCATCGGCACACAAGATTGCGGCGCAGCGGTACGGGAAGAATCTTCCGAAGGCGCAGGGCCAAGCGTAGCAGAACCTCTAGACGCGAAAATTCCAGGGTTCACGCCTTGCCTGCCTCGCCTGGGATGGCGCCCGCTATGAGGAACACATGAAGACCACGATCGAAGAAGGCTGGCTCGTCAACGTGGAACGAGCACGGCTAGAGTATCACCAGATCACGGCGCTGTCGAGCCCTTCGTGCTCGCCGATCACGGTCCTGGCGAGCTGGTTCGCGATGTCGCCCGTAACGTGCGCGTAGAGCTGCCACTTGCTTTCCCAGGCGAGATCGAACGGCAAGGCCAGGACAGAGCACAGCCACTCAACGGTGAAGCCTGGGAGCGCCAGGAAGCGCTCGTAGGTGGTACCCGGGATGGGCATGGACGCGAACTCGACCAGCCCTCGGCCGAACGCCAAGGCGCCGCACGGCTCGCCGAACCGCTCCAGGCTGGCGAGCTGCGCGAGGCGGTCTTCGCGCTCCAGCTTGACGCGTAGCAAGTCGAAGCGTCCTTCAAGCGCATCGACGAGCGTCGAACGCATGGCCGGCGTCTGGTTGTGTGACGACGGAACGAAGTCGACGTGGTCCCACGAGCGCAGCACGAGAGCTTGCCCGCGTGCGCGGAATGCTTCCTCGAGCGCCGCGATGGTGTCGGCGAATGGCAATCCGTCTGGCACATCGACGCCGTACCAGTCGCGCGCCTGCACGCGTGGGCTGTTCCACTCACCGCCTAGCGTCGGGTGCACCTCGGACAGAAGGGCGATACCGTCCATGCAGGCCAGGCACCTCGAGATGATGGTGCCGCCAGTGCGGGCTAGGTTGTGCAGGATACGGATGGTTTGCATGGATACCGCCTCATCAACGCGTTGATGGTCGCGCCGTCGATCGTCTCGCAGCCGCACCCAGAGCACCGGTAGCCGTTCACCATGACGAGCAGCACCTTGCGTCCAACATACGCGGACGCATCGTACTTCTCCAGGACTTCCGGCAGCAGGTCGCCGCCGCATTCGCACTTGATGGCGGTCATGGTTTGTGCCGTCGGATGACGGCGTCCCTCGTTGCCTTGGGCGCGCCGACGGTCTGTGCGAGCCGTCGCCAGTTCTTCGGCAGCAGCGTCTGCGCGCACTCCCAGGCCGACTCATCCTTCACCGACGCCATCCAGGCGTAGTCTCGCGCGAGCGTCTTGTACACGCTCATGCTCAAGTCGTGCGCCCCGTAGAGGTTCACGATGCCGGGGGAGCGGCCAGCCTCGCCGAGCATCACCTGCCCGTGGAAGCAGTCCCATGCTTGGTTCCCTGGGCACTTGTGCAAGCTCGGGTAGTCAGGCCACATGCTCATGTGCATGCACAGCGAGCCGTTGATGTGCGCCGGGTAGTCGCGGCTGCCCTCCATGCGGTAGCCGGTCACGCGGTGCTTGGCTGCGAGGTTCTTTTCGTGAAGGCCCTTGAGCCAGTCGATCCAATCGAAGCGAGTCGGCACACCGTCCGCCTCGACGAAGAGCACGTTCTCGAGCGGCCAACCGCGTTCGGTGTAGAGCTCGTGGCAGCGTTCCGCCGTTCCTGCCCACAGGCCGAAGCATCCGGCGGGGTGGCCCTCGGCGATACGCCCGCTGCGAAGGTGCGTGGTCGGGAACTTGCGCCCGCAGTAGAAGGCAGCGTCGCGCACGTCCGGGTCAGTCTCGGGGACGTCGAATCGGCTCGCCAGGATAAGCAGGACGTCGTCTCGGTGATGGGGCTCGAGGTCGGCGAGGAACCGCGCGAGTCTGAGCGCATCGTCTTTGTCGCCCTTCCAGAATTGTACTGCGATGCCGAGCTTCATCGGGTGGTGTTCGAGCACCATACGCCTACGCGCATCCTCGATCGCCATGTTGGCCGCCACCGTCACGCCCATGGGGTGGTTCTCGATCATGTGCTTGTGGCGGCGTCCCTTGCTCAAGACGGCGGGCAGCGGGATTGGCTTGAGGGGGCGTGGCTTTGTCACAGCCCCATCCTCTCGAACTCAGCGATCACGGCAGGAGTGAACCCGCCCCAGCTCCAGAACTGGCGAATCACCGAAGGCGGCATGTCTGGACCCGTGGGCACGATCCAGAATCGCTCAGGGCATCGCATGACCGCGTAGTTCCCCAGGGCGTCGAACTCGATGATCGGGTGATGGCCAGGCTTCGTCACCCATGCGTCCACCAGCTTCGCCAGGCGCTCTACTCCCCCGACATGGGCCATCACCTCGGCGATGAAGTCGCGTGGGTAGCTGAACGGGAAGCCGCGCATCGTCTCGAACGGCGACACGAATCCCAGCATCGTCTCGACGGCGCTCTTCCAGCAGACAGCGCTGCCGACTTCCTCCCACGGCGTGGTGAGGAGAGGCGCCTTCCACGTCTGGAAGTCCACCGGGCAGATGAAGACGCAGTCGCTGTCGACGTACACGATCTCGTCGGCATCCGTGATCTCCGCTGCCCGCATCTTCGTGATCATCTGGCCGTAGTAGTCGTTCGAGTAGACGCGGTCTTCGGTGATGATGACGTGAGGGAAGGGCGGTGGCTCGGGCGCGTACTGCCCAGGCGGGTGCACAATGACGATTCGCCGGAATCCCGTCACGCCGTGCCTGAGCATCGAGCGCCACAGGTAGCGGAGCCAGGCGTAGTCTTTGATGTACGTGCGCACGAAGATGTCGACGGTTCTAGACGTCTCCATGGTGTCATTTGACGATGAAAATCCGGTTTTGGTCACTGTTTTTCCTCTGGTTCAATCCATGATGGCACGAACGCTACTTCTTCGAGCGGGCAATCGTCCTCTGACGTTGGATGTTCCTTGCGCCGTCGCATGCGGATTCTGTACCCGTCCCTGGAGAAATCGTAGTCTATGACGATGTTGTCTGCAGCGCGGACGTGCATTAGGCCGACGCTTATCTCGGTCGGCTTATCCGGAGTGCGAGGACCAGGAGTGTTCGGGTACCATAGATCTATGTGCTTGAGCATGTTTAGCGCTTCCACGGAGTATGTGAGTCAGCCCATTCGCTTGTTACCTCGACTGAATCAAGCGACACGGCGACTTTCGTCCCGCATAAGTCGACAATGGCGGACGGGTATGTGCTGCTGACGTCATAGCTATGCCCCATGTCTCTTACTTGCGACACCAGATGGACATTTGAAATAGTTGCTGCCAGAATGGATCCGTCTAGCATGCGAATCATGATTCGCTCCCCATCGGGGGCAACGATTCCACGCTTTAGGCTGCACATTCCACGCTCATCCTCTGGTTCAACCGCTAGATACTTGCTCCCCCAGTCGTTCCCGAATTGTAGCTTCACCCAACCCATGATGCCCTTTCGTTTAGCGTTTCCACGGTGTCGCGAGTAAGTCGTAGCACTCGACGAATGGTGTGCACATCTCCATCGTTGAATTCACCATTGCCAACCGCTCCGTGGTACGCGTGCACGATGGCGAAGACTCCGTTGTAGCGCTGCATGTTTTGCCACAGGCACAAGAATGCGTCGTAGTACGCCTCGAACGCCACCACGGCCTTGGCCTTGCTCGCATACCAGGCGGTGCAGTCGCCGACGTATGCCACGATGTCGTACACAACCGACTCGCGGTTGATGAGCCCGAGCTGCTCCATGCGAGGCCACATGTTGGCGTCCTGGTCGAGCCGCCCGTGCTCGGCAATCCACTTGCAGATGTGCGTGTCGCCTTCGAGGACGGAGATGTCATGCTGTCCTTCGATTCCGGGGAGTGTGCCGCGAATGAACTTCATGCCTTTTCCTCAATGCGTGAGATGAAAGCTAGTGCTGACGCGAGAACGGAAGATGGTTTGAAACCAGGATATTCCCATGGCTCGCCATAGCTGAGCGCGGCCCCTTGCTCTTTCTCCTCCACGTGCTTGGCTAGCAGCTTGAGCTCATTCAACAGTTCAGGCGCCGCCAACGTGACATCTCGCGCCTCATCGTCTGAGAATTCGATATCTCCTGAGTAGGTGCTGCCTATCACTGTGTCGCCATTGGCATCTACGACTTCGCCGACGAACTCTTTCCATGGCCCTGGGTGCTTCATTTGATTGGCTTCCTACCTTCGATAAGCTTGTCCTCCAGAAGTCTCATGTCTTCCGCGCTGATCTCGCCGTCGTATGGTTCGACGTGGCACGTGAGAACGCTTTCGTGATGAGCCACACCGTTTACTAGCCAGTAACCAAGCCAGTAGTTCCCCATAGTGAACGACCACGGATTGGCGACGTCAATTACGCCAATCGTCCCCCATGGGATGCAGGGGATTCCGCCACCACCATACGGAGATGTGCCAGTGTCGTTACCTGGTATTAGCTTGGCCTTGCGAAGATCTGGTTTGTTCACAGTATTCCGTCCTTCCTCAACTGCGTCTGAATCTCTGGGTCTGATGGATCGCGCTTCATCCAGTAGTGCCTGACCACCGGGCTCGGTATCTTTTCGCGCAGTCGCTGACTCTCCCCGCTGTAAGCGCGCATCTTGCCCGGGAAGAACTTCAGCGCAACCGTCCCCAGGATGTCGTGCTGGTTGATGGAGCCATGCTGTTTCGAGTAGGCCCGAAGTGGTTCCTCACCTCCGACTTGCTCCCAGGCTTTCTCGAGCACACACCGCGGGTAGACGAACGGAGGCCACAGCGTGGTGTGCACTTGCGCCGCCATCCCGGTGAGCAGCTCTGTGCGCTCACGCCAGATGGTAGCGCCGGGGTCACCAAGGCCGCTCTTCTCTGGCCCCAGCTTGTCCCACGGCAAGTACACGAGCGGAGGCTTGCGCACCGGCCACGCCGACATGTGTCGAATGAACGGCGTGTCAGCCTCGGCGAACCAGATGACATCCGCGTCCGTGCGCTCGTGCGCGCGTAGGCACTCGATGGCCTGGCCGGCGTACCCGGCGACGTTAGTGCGGCGGTAGTTTCGGCATCTCTCGACTCGCGCGTAGCCGGGCAGCTTCTTCGGCGCAGCATCCTGCCGCTCGATCACGAGCACCAGCTCGCGGAAGCTCGTGCGAGCGTACCGGTCGACTGAGCGCAGGTAGTACGCAAGCCACGCGTAGTCGCGCGGGTAAGTGATCATGAAGATGTCCGTGGTCATTTCTTCATGTCCTGAACGGCGGCGTCAAACGTTTTCCTTGCGTCAGCTAACGCCGTTTCTGCGTTGGAAACCTCACAAGATGCGTTCCCTTCGCGGCTCTTTGCCGACGCAAGATCAGCACGAGAGAGTTGTAACTCCTTCACAGCTCCAACCCATCTTGCTTGAGCCGAATCAACGGCTAGAGCCAGTGCAGAGATCTTGTCGTCAGTTTTTTCGTCCGTCATGGGTTACCCGCGAGCCCTCTTCGGATCATCAGTAGGCTGCCGTCTCGCAGTCCAGCGCCGCCCATCCCGCCGACGGCTCGTAGCAGGACGTGATAGCTGATGCGCATCCGGCGCGCCGTTTTGGCGTACCCAGACTGGTTGACCATCGCCTTGATCGATTCGAGTTCTTCGGCATTCAGTGGAGGGACATGCTGAGTTTCATCCATGCCCACGACGGTGGCACGCCTTTGTCGCAAAGTCAATATCCATTGTTGAATAGTGCAATGCAGTGTATTGCCGTGACAACCTGTACGTGGCCATTATCTGTGCGTGGCGCTACATATCGCCCTGACAGGTGCAAACCGCGGACATCGGAAACGCCGCGCGAAGGCACGCCGTCAGAGGAGACTTCGGCCAGTCGTGCCGAACGCGCGCGCTGAGCTGGCGTACCAGGCTGCGCTGCTCTCCCTCGTGCGCCGGTGCCGGCGGCTCGTCGATGCCGCCCTCGCGCAAGTCAAGGTTCATTGGCGGTCGCCGCAGTCAGATGGTTTCACTACCGACTCGGCGCCGCCTGATATCTCGGGCCCTCTGCGCGCGGCTGCGCGCAAGCTGGGCGGGCTGGACACCTGGGCCAAGCGGATGGCCGGCATCGCAGCAGAGGCCAACAGGGACAGCGTGGACGCACGTTTGGCGGGGGCCATCAAGGACGCCATCGGCGTCGACGTCTCCAAGGTCCTGCAGTCCAGCGGGCCGCTCCTGAAGTCGATGCGTGAGGCGACCACCGCCAACGTCGCGTTGATCAAGTCCATCCCCGAGCAGTACTTCGACCGCGTGAACGAGACGGTGACGAATGGGTGGACCTCGGGCATGCGCTGGGAGTCGCTCGTTGATCAGATTCAGCAGGACGGCGACGTCACGGAGAACCGCGCGAAGCTCATCGCCCGCGACCAAACGGCCAAGATGAACTCGGCGTTCAACCAGGAGCGCCAGCAGCAGGTAGGCATCGAGAAATACGAGTGGAGCACGAGCCAGGACGAGCGCGTGCGAGAGAGCCACGCGGAGATGGACGGAAAGATCATCCGATGGGATGACCCGCCGATCGTAGATGGTGAACCGGTGCATGCAGGCTTCGCCGTGAACTGCAGGTGCGTAAGTTTGCCGATTGTCGACGTGGAAGCGCTCGAACTGGCGGCAACGGCAGGCGAGCAAGAGCAAGCACAAGCAGACGAGGAGAACGCCGCATGATTTTGGCGTTTTACCGACGGCTTGCAATGGATGGCGTTCCGCACGCTAGGCATCTGTTTGATGCCTTCAATCCAGACCAGCCGAGGGAAGAAAATGGGCAATGGGCTGGTCTTGGAACCAGTAAGACAGAGCACGAAGCATATGCTTCAAATCATTCGGAACGAGCGGAAAAAGCATCGTCTGGTTCAAAACGTGTCGATGAAACCCGCGCATCGCGCATGCATAAACGAGCAGCAAGCATGATCGAAAAGGCAACGAATGAACCAAGTTCTGTAAATCGCATTGCTGCAGAAAGAGCTTCGTTGGAAGCGCACGAGGCGAGTGGATTCACTTCCTTGAAAACCAGTCAAAGGTTCACGGCTAAGCTGTGGAGCAAAGAGCCGTCCGCAATAAGCAATTTGCGCAGCTTGGGGACATCTCACAAAGAGATCGAATCGATAGCTAAGTCAAGGCTGACGACTCCAAGATTCGTCTTCCCAGAATCCGATGCTTGAAAGGCAACCATGAAAAACGAACTCTACAGGCGCTTGGCCGCCGACGGAAACAAGGACGCGAAGAACATCCTCGGCGCATTCCCCGTGAGCGCCGTTGACGAGGACGATTCCGAAGAGCTGGAAGAGGAAGAGGAAGAGGGCGAGGAAGACGTCGAAGCTCTCGACGCCCAGATCGCCGCCCTCACTGCCAAGCGCGAGCGTCTGCGCGCGAACGCCGGGTGCAAATGAGCCAGCGCTGCACCGTCCACGATCTGCTCGCCGTCTCGAAGCGCGAGGTGACCGCACAGGGATACCTGCGCGCGCCCGCGGTGATTGGACGCACCGGCGTGCAGGAGTACAGGCGCGGCGAGCTTGGATTGGACGGAGACCCCAAGGCGCTTGTCCGACTCATGCGCACGGCCGATGAAGTTTTCAGGCCCGAGACGGTGGCCAGCTTCGAGAACGTTCCCGTCACCGACGGCCACCCGACTGAGGGCGTAACGGCGCGCAACTGGGCAATGGTGGCCAAGGGCGAGGTGAGGGACATCGGCAAGCAGGACGGCGAGCTGCTCGGCGGCCACGCGATCGTCAAAGACGGCCGCATGGTCGAGAAGATCATCAAGGGCAAGGGCGCGCTGTCATGTGGCTACAGCTTCAGCCTCGACATGACCCCGGGCGAGGGGTTCGACGGATATCAGCGAGACATTTTGGGCGACCACGTAGCAGTCGTGGATATCCCTAGGGGCGGCCCCATCTGCCGCATTGCAGACGAAACCGGAAAGGAAACGAACAACATGAGTACGACACGCAAGATCGCAGTGGATGGGCTGCCGCGGTTCGAGATTGACGAACTGGCGGCCGAGGCCATCGAGAATCACGTGAAGAGGATCGCGGCCGACCGCGACCAGGTGATCGCAGACTTCTCCGAGGAAGTCGACAAGAGCAAGGCTCGGCTCGCGGCCAAGGACGCCGAGCTGTCCACGAGCAAGGCGGCCATCGCGGCCAAGGACACGCAGATCGCCGACCTGACGGCGAAGCTCGCCAAGGTGGCGGTCGTCGACGTTGACGCCCTCGTGGCCGAACGTCAGCAGGTGCTTGACGGCGCGAAGAAGCTCGCGCCCGCGCTCGAGCTGAAGGGCAGCTCGGCAGCCATCCGCAAGGCCGCGATCGTTGCGGCTTGTGGCGACGAGTTGAACAAGGTCGTTTGCGCCGGCATCTGCGGCGTCGACGGCATCGACAAGGCAAGCGACGCGCAGATCGTCGGCGCCTTCACAACGTTGCTCGCTCTCCCGCGACAGCGTGAGCTCGCGGCCCAGGATGCGGCGGTTGCCCGCACCTTGACCGGCAATGACAGCGCCATCGGTGGCGATGGTGAAGTTTTCGGCGACGACGTCGCCAGCGACGCCCAGGCGGACGCGTAACACAGGAAAAGGAAAAACATCATGAGTATTCTCGACACAACTGGCGGCTACGAACTCGATGCAGGTTTGCCCGGTACGCGCCACGGGGATGGGGCTTTTGCCCTCACGACCTTCGTCAACGCTGGCACTGCTGGGACCGTGAATGCGGCCGGCGGGGTCGATGGCCTCGGTACCCTGGAGTTCGGCGCTGCCGTCGCTGACGGCTCCGTTGAGCAGACGGTGGTCCCCTTCTCGGCCACCAATGGTTCGCAGACCATTCGCGGAATCACTTCGCGCCTAGCGCAGATGTCCGCCACCTTGCCGACGAATACGATCGGCTACAGGTCCGGCGAAGAGCTGGGCATCTACGTGCTCGGCGAGGTCAACGTGGTCGCCGCCGAAGACGTGCGCAAGGACGACGCTGTCCTGGCCCTCAGCACTCCGTACGCGTGGGCGCACGGGACCACGAATCTGGGCGGCACCAAGGGCGGTCTGGCCAACGGCACGACCCGCATCCTGATGACCGGTCACAAATGGAAGTTCGCTTGTCTGCAAGGTGCAGTCGGCGTTGTTCAAATCATTGGGCAGCAGCCCACCGCCACGCTGACTTCCTAGTCGGCAACACGGAAAAAGGAGATACATCATGTTGCTCAAAAGGAAGACAGTCACCGATGCCAAGACCGGCCAGGTGGAAGACGCCGTCGTCATTCGCGTGTGCGGTTCTGATGGCCACCCCAAGAACGTGACCCTGACGGGAAGCAAGGCTGAGCGCTACAACCAATTGGATGCCGCGTTCAAGTCCTTTGGAGGGTTGTTCCCCTCGCCGCGCAAGGGCGCCTTCGACAGCACCGACCCGCTCGCGTGGAACGTCGGTCAACTGGCGTACACCGAAGCGAACATGTTGAAGAAGCAGCGCATTCCCACCATCTACGAGAAGGTCATGCCGCTGTCCTTCGAGGCGCCCCCGTGGGCGACCAGCGTCGAGACCCAAGTCTACGACGAGATTGGCGTCGCTGACGTGGCCGCCTCGGACTCGACCGACATGCCGTTCGCGGACGCGCGATTCGATCGTGTCGTGATCGAAGTCAAGGGCGGGAAGATCGGCTACCACTACGACATTCAGGAGTTGATCGAGAGCGCACAGCTCAAGCGACCACTCTCCGAGATGCGTATGTCCGCCGCGCTGAACGCGTACAAGCGCCACCTGAACATGGTGGCTCTCAAGGGCGACACCCGCACCGGGCAGAAGGGCTTGTGGAACCAAGCCGGCGTGACCCCCGTGGTTGCCACCACTGGCGCGTGGAACTACAACGGCACCGACGTGCTCGGCATCATCGACGATCTGACGAAGCCGATCGCAGCGGTATATGAGGCGACGGCGACCAACGACTTCGTGACCGACATCGCGATGCCGCTGAAGCTCCTCAGCTACCTGTCCAGCCGTATGGTCACCGTAACCACCGGTGGCGTGACGATCGCGACGCCGATGACGGTGCTCGAGTACGTCAAGGCCAACAACGTGAGCAAGCTCGTGGGCGGAATCGACATCCAATTCCACGGCATTCCCGATGATCTGAAGACTGACGGCACCGTGAACACGGCGGCCGGAAGCTCGCTCAGCTACGCAGGAACGCTCAAGCACGACGGCAACACTGGCGCCACTGTCAGCTCGCGCACGGTATTCTACGCCAAGAACCCCGAGCGCCTCGTGATGCACATCCCGTTGCCTCTCACGTTCCTGGCGCCCCAGCCGCGCAACACCGACATCGTGGTTCCGGGCCGGTACCGTTACACCGCCCCGAAGCTGCTCTTCGCCAAGTCGATGTACTACCTCGACAACTGCGCCTACGGGGACACCGCCTCCTAGTCCATCGTCATGACCCCCACCGAGTTCAAAGCAGCCTTCCCCGACGGCGACTTCGATGCGCTCGACAACAGCTATGTCCAGAAGTTCCTGGACGCTGCGGTCATCCACTTCGATGTCGCTCGTTGGGGGACTCGGTACCTCGAGGGGTTGGCCTTCTTCGTCGCGCACAAGATCGTCGTCAGCAAGGCGAGGCAGGCCAAGGGGCTGCAGGTGGATTCCGGCAACGTCAGCGAGAAGCACGTGGGGCCCGTTGGGATGGGATTCGACGGGCAGATCTTGAACAAGCAGGCAGAAGACCCGTATCTGCTCACGAGCTACGGGCGAGAGTACGCGGCCCTGCGTGACCGCGTGGGGCTCGGCGGGGCGGCTGCGGTGGCATCATGAAGAAGCGAACGCGCAAGGAACGACAGCGAGACGCATCGGAGGCGCTACCGTGCGCTCCTCCCCCACCGGTGCCTCGGGCTGCGCCAGCCGTCCCGCCGAGTGCCCAGGTTCTTGGCTCCGCCAGCGTGTCCAACGGAATCGTCACGATTGGCTCGGCGGTGATCGGATGAAAGCCACGGTCGTCGGCGGGAACCTCCCTGGGCTGAGCGCTCTCAGGGAGCGTATGAAGGACGCAAACCGCGCGGTCCTGGTCGGCGTCCCTGCAGGCAAGAGCGAACCTGATGGGACGTCGCTGGCATTGATCGCAGCCGTTCATGAATTCGGCTCGCCAGAGAACAACATCCCGGAGCGCTCGTTCATTCGCGCCGGCATCCTTCGCGGGCGGCCGAAGTTCGAGCGTCTGAACGCGGCCAACCTGCGGCTGGTAGTGCTCGGGAAGAAGACCGTCGAGCAGGCGATTGAGCAGCTTGGCGTGGTGGCGTCTGGCGAGGTCAAGCGGGAGTTCACGGTGGGGACCTTCGAGCCGCTCAAGCCAGCGACGATCGCGCGCAAGGGAAGCTCGAAGCCATTGATCGACACCGGTAACCTCAGGCAGGCAATCACGTACGTCATCGAAGGCGCCCAATCGCCAGGCGCCAAGGTGGTCGACTGATGCGCGTCGATGTCACCGACCTCATGAGCGACTACGACTTGGGCGGCACCACGTTCACGCGCAAGCGCCCGGCCGTCACGCTGGCCAACGCCGGCTTGTCGACGCCGACCTACACCGATCTGGTGATGACGGGAATCGTCCAGCCGGCAGCCACGGCGGACGCGAACCTGCTCCCCGAGGGGACGCGCCTCGCAGACGTGCAGGCGTTCTTCACGGCTGGAGAGATCAGCGTGGGCAGCACCTCGACCTTGCCTGACTTGCTCGTCGACTCCGCTGGAGCGCACTACCGCGTGCTGCACGTCCAGGCATTCGGACTCCATGGAATGACCAAGGCACTGGCCCAGAGAATCCACGGAAGGGTGGGGACGTAATGGCCTACCTTCCCCCCTCCTTCGTCGACGCCTGCTCGTACCTCGTGCGGACGCTTGTCGGCACGGCCTACAGCATGGCGGCCAACAGCGTGAGGCCGGCCGGACAGGCGTATCCCACGGGCGACGAAATGACCGAGTTTGCGACGGTCAAGATCATCACTGGCCCGACGTCAGACTTCGGCGCGTGGTCGGTCACCTACGAGGATGATCCGACATTGAACAGCACGAAGGTTCTGGAGGACGTCGAGAACGTCTACCGGTTCGTGGCGTCGATCCAATTCTTCCGGCACGCGTCCCCGGTGAAGGACGCCGCCGGGCATGCCAAGTTCGGGCTGTCGGCCGTCGACAAGGCATCCCGCCTCGACACCGTGCTCGCGTCCAGCGCCATGATGGAACTGATGGAGCGCATGGGGCTCGGCCTGGAAGACTCCGGCGCTCCCCGTGACATCGTGGCGCTCGTCGACGGAGCCGTCTGGGAAGACCGCGGCAGCGTCGACATGACTTTCGTGATTGTGAACCGCGAGCAGTTCTTGCTCAAATCGTTCGGATCTCTTGCTGCCGAGGTTCGAGTTGCATCTCCCGGGCAGACTGCACCAGACACTTTCCCAATTGAGGTGACACAATGAGTACTCTATCGCTCAACAACATCGCTCCGATCACTCTGGTGCTCACGGCCACCCCGCAAGCGGCGCCGAACTTCAGCATCGGGCTTGTCCTGACTCACGAGACGGCGATTCCCAGCAACGGGCGCGTCCAGGAGTTCACGAACTACACCGATTTGGCGGCCGAATACACGACAGACACAGTCCTCAAAGCGTTCGCGGCGATGTACTTCGGACAGGACGACTTCACGCCAGCGAGTCTCAAGGTCGGCGTGAAGGCCGACACCGATGCCGGATACGCCGAGGCCATCGCGGCGTGCGTCGACGAAGACCCTGCGTTCTACGGCGTGGCTTGCGTCTCGGACGTGTCGGCGGCGAATCAGCAGATCATCAACGGCTGGTGCCAGTCGGTTGGGCGGCGATTCTTTTTCTGCACCCAGGAGGCCGACTGTCTGTCCCCGGCGGGAACTCCCACGAACATGCTGTACGCCGCGAGCGCCGTCAACTACTCGCGCAGCTTCGGCATGTACAGCGACGCCGCCAGCGACGCTGGAGCGAACGCGCACGCAGCCGCCATGGGGTTCTACCTGACCACCCAATACGACCAGCCGAACTCGCTCAAGACGGCGCTGATGGCGAACTTCACCAGCGTAGGAGCTGCCACGCTCACACAGACGCAGTTCGACCGCATCTGCGGCAAGACCGACGGCAGCACCGTCGGCTGGAACGGCAACGTGTACACCACGTTCGGCACATCGGAGATGCTCCAGCGTGGACTTGCCAGCGACGGGCGCTTCCAGGATGAGGGCATGGCGCTTGACTGGCTCGTGGCCAACATGCAGGTCGACTACCTCAACTGCATCCGCTCGCAGAGAATCCCGGCCACCGACAATGGCAGCCAGATTCTGCTGAACGCCCCAAAGAACACGCTCAACAAGGCGGTGAGCAACGGCCTGCTGGCCCCTGGCTACTGGAATTTCCCAGGATTCGGCACGCTCGAGATGGGCGACTGGGTTGACAAGGGCTGGTATTCCTACGCTCAGCCCGTCTCGACCATGACGGTTGCCGACCGCGCCGCCCGCAAGGCGCTGGAGCGGCAGCTGGCCGACCTGGCCCCGCTCCGCAAGGTCGCCGAGGCGCTCGGAGGCGGCGATACCGCCAAAGGCAAGTCGGAGATCGAGACGCTCAGCGAACGCCTCGCTGCCCAAGAAAAGGCCTTCGCTGACGAGCGGGCCGCCCGGCTGCGGCTAGAGGTTGCTAGTGAGCATGGGATCACCACGGCGCAGGCGCGACGCTTGCAAGGTGGCACCCGAGAGGAGCTGGAGGCGGACGCCGTAGACCTGGTAGCCGCGTTCGCTGCCGCCAGCGCGACGCCGGCAATGCCCACCGGTCCTCGGCCGGATCCGACGCAGGGCGGTCATGTCGCTCCGGCTGCGGAGCAGATCACGCTCCAGCAGATGCAGGCCATGACTCCGGCGCAGCGTGTCAAAGCATTCGAAGAGGGCAGGCTCGCGCATCTGCTCTAACCCCATGACGGTCACGGCCAGTCCGGTCCGTCCGAACTGAAAGGCGCTCTTCCGATGAGCATCCTTCGATTCCGGCCTGAGATCTGGTCGGCCGTCCTCCTGCAGGCGCTGGAAAAGTCGCTGATTTTCGCGTCCCCCGCTGTCACGAACCGCGATTACGAGGGCGACATCGCCGCCATGGGCGACGTCGTCCACATCAGCAACGTCGGCGACCCGACGATCAGTACCTACACGGCCGGGTCGACGCTGTCCTACGAGGACCTGGAGGACGCCGGCCAGACGATGGCGATCGACCAGGGCAAGTCCTTCGCCTTCAAGGTCGACGACATCGACAAGCGTCAGGCCAAGGGCGCTGTCATGACCACGGCGATGCGGCGCGCGGCCTACAAGCTCCGCGACGTCGCCGACCAGTACGTGGCGAGCCTGTACACCGGGGTGGTCAGCACCAACGCCATCGGAACCGTCTCGATCACCACCGGCGATCTGGCCTATACGGGCCTGGTCAACCTGCGCACGAAACTGTCCAGCGCCGACGTTC
>Ga0210092_1000015_pt1 | contig 19067 bp, 26 predicted proteins | sample WestPond_TuleB_D_FD_185585 | JGI IMG/M metagenome (GOLD analysis project Ga0210092, IMG submission 185585) | Wetland microbial communities from the San Francisco Bay, California, USA, that impact long-term carbon sequestration -... | ecosystem: Environmental > Aquatic > Marine > Wetlands ...
GATGAAAGACGGGATTCGAATAAAAGAAGTGATGTAGGGCCGGCTCCATCGACGGTTGTACGGGGCGGTGATATGATCCCTGATGCTGAAGTAATGCAGGCAGTCCTGCAAGGGGCTGTTGAATCCGAGGAATCTCATGCCTAAACGAAGAGTAAGAATAGTCACAGCCAATGACCCGGTACCAGCAAGAACCGTAACGGCTCAAAACACGCCGGCTGCTGCGGTCGTTGTCCAAAATACAAATCCGAGAATACCTCAACTGACTGAGAATGAGCGCAGAGCTCGCCGTATTACTTCCACTTCCATGGGAAATGCAAGTCGGGTTGCCTCGGTCAGTCAGGAAATGTCCCAAATGAGCTCGCGAAATTTCGGGTCACGTTTTTCTGATACGATCGATAGCCAAACTGCCCAATTTTATTCTCCTCAATTATCGACCGATTTTCTTGAAAAACCGCAAAATCTTCGCGAACGACGGGCTTTCTATCGATTTTTCTACAATACGAATGAGATTGTGGGTCAGGCGATCGACATGCATTCGACGCTTCCGCTTTCCAAACTTCGCCTCGTTCCTCCTAAGGGTAAGAATCGGCATCAGAATGACTATGTCCATAAATTTTTCACGGACATGTGCGAGGAAATGAAGCTGTTTAAGACTCTTATTGAAATAGCTCACGAATACACTTTGTTCGGGAATGCATTTGTATTTGCAGAAGAGCACGACTGGAGAGAGGATTTCACTCCTGATGAGGCAGCTCGTCGTAAAGAAACATCTATACAAAAAAGCGAGTATCTCCAGCAGAAATACAATGTTGTCGATAAGAACCCTTTGTTTAAGGGGTGGAAAAAGCTTTTGATTCTTCCTCCGGATCAGGTACGAGTTCGTAAGCTACCCATGACTGATGATGTGGCGATTGAATACATGCCGGATCCCGAAACCCGAAAATACCTCACTTCTGATGTGACTTTCGATCCGAATAATCCTGGGAAAAGAGTCAAAAATGATATTCCCGCGGAGATGAAAGAAAAGATCCGTCAAAGCGGAGTTATTCCTTTGGACACCGATCCAAATACTGGATCTCATGTTTTTCATCTTGCCCGGAAAAAGTCCCAGTATGAGCCGCTTGGTGTTTCGATGATCGAGCGTTGTATCAATACGCTCGTATTGCTCGATAAACTCCGTCAGGCGCAGACCTCAATCGCTAGCCGGCACATGACACCGATGAGGGTGGTATGGGCCGAGGGGCTCAACTCTGATGACATAGACAATCTCCGTGAGCAGGTTGATTTGGCCCTGGTGGATCCGGATTTTTCCATTATTGCGAACTATGAGGTTCATTGGGAAGAGATGGGAAGCAATGGTCGTCTCCTTGATATTGAAGCGGAAAACGAGAGTGGACTCAATCGATTATTTGCCGGTTTGGGCGTGACTAGGAAATACTGACCGGCGAGGGGACTTATACCGGTAGCAGGATCTCACTCGAGATCATGAATACTCAGTATCTGTTGTTCCGGGAAATTATTCAGGACTACGTGGAAAACAATCTCTTCAAGCCGATCGCTCGGAAGAAGGGGTTTATTGAATACGATGACTATGGCAATGAGGTTCTTCTTTATCCGAAACTCAGTTTTACCCGCTTAGCCATTCGTGATAATGAGCAGTTCTTTGATGCGGCATTTCAGCTTTACCAGAAGGGGTCGATTTCGATTGACCTGATTCTGGACATTCTAAATATCGATCCGGATTCAACGAAGCGTAAGATCGAGCAGGATCTGTTCACGGTCAACGATTCCATTTTCAATGAAGTGATGAGAAACCTTTACACGTCGGCTGCGGCGCCTCTGGTCGAGAAGACCAATGTGGTGCAGAAGCTGGCGGAATATCTCAAGCTTCAGATGGTTGAAGAGGCGCCGGCCCAAGAGGGCGCATCGAGATTTTCGACGACCAAAAAGGCATCGAGCCTTCCTGCCGATTTTCAGATCAAACTGGCCAAGGTGATGAAATATTTCACCGAGAACCCTGAAGCGTTGAATAAGATTTTTGGAGGACCGAAAAAAGAATGTATTCCACCATCTCAGCAATAATTCGTCAAATATCGGCCGGTATGGATGGGGAAGTCACGAAAAAGTTCGTGGCTCCTCCCAAGATCAAGCCTCCTCGTCGAAAACCCTCGGTTCAGAACAAGAGCAACCGGTCGGACTACATGAAGGACTATATGTCCGACTATCGGAAAGAAAAGGGTAAGGACTACCAAAAAATGCCCAAATCGGTAAAAAGACTCCGGCTTGAGCAGAGGAAGCGGCTGAAGAAAAAGTTTAATCTTAAAACTTCGTGCCTGGAATAATAATCTTCTAATCCGTGACTAACGATCAGGAGGATTTTACTATCATGACAGCAAAAAAAGGCCTCGGCCGCGATATCACTAAGTCTTTGGAGATCATGGAAGAACTCGCATCGAATCTGAAAATTTTTGCTCACATGCCTTTGAAGAAGGGTTTGGTGTCCAATAAGATTTCGGATGACGATCTCCTGAAGAAGATCAATGAAGCTTCCGAAGAGGCCTTTGCCTTACTGAATAAGGTTGATGATCTGCGTCACCGCATGAGCGGGGTGAAGCCCCCAAAAAACAGCAGGTTTGCTCGGAATGTTGTTTCCAAGTTCCTGGAAGCAAATAATAATCTCTTAATACAATAAAATTTTGCAACATCAGAACTTAAGGGCGTTTATGGAACTAATGGTTGTTATTCCCAAAGTGGTCAGAAATTATATCGGGCAGTTTCCCGAGACGACTCATAATGCCTATAAATATTTCAATTATGATCGTCGGGTTTTTAATGAAAGAGCTGAGACCCGATTCGATGCCCAGGCTTGTTATAAAGGCCCTGAGGATTTGACTAACGACGATTATGACAATCTGGTAAAATATGCGAATACTTTGAAAAATCCAATTCTTGTGAAATATGATCCGAAGCTGGCCTGTGAGGACGCGCTTCATCTTTCTATCAAATCTTTTGATCGGGGAAAATATGATGGAAAGATCAATGCCAGTAAGTTCAGCGTTCTCATCAGTGCAATGATGCAGCCTGAGCCAGTTCCGGCGCCTAATGTGATTCCAATAACTCCGATCAGCCCCATGAACCCTGTTCAGATGGTCATGGCTAAGATGAAGAAAAAGGAACCGAAACCGAAGGATAAACTACTGACTCGGAATGTTTTGAAACAGCTGGGAATAAAACCCAAGGATGTCCCTCTTCGTTCGCAGATTCGCCGTCGTCTTCAGAAGGGCATTCCGCATCTCGAGAAGCATCCCGGAAAAGGAATTGTCGTAAAAAAGTAAGATAAATCTCACTTTAAGGAGGATTTGATCATGGCCCTCAAAAATGCAAAACAGTACACGGAACAGCTCGACAAGATCGCGACCGAGATCGAGAAACTTTCTCCCGAGCTTGCGTGTGAAATTGACAAGCTTTCGGACGTGATAGATGGTCGCCGTGAGGCCACTACTCTGAAGTTCGATGCTGACGAAGCCCGGTACATGGCCGGACGGTTCAACTATAAGGTTCGTAGCCGTGAGGCTGACGAGCCCTATATGGACGAGTATAACAAGCACAACTTCGAGCAAGTCGTCGATGTGTTCAAGAAGCCGGTACCGATCCGCCTAGCCTATCAGAAGGTTCAGGAAGAGAAGTAAGTCTTCCCGGCCAAAAATAAGAGGGGGTCACTAGGAGCCTCCTCTGGTTCTTTTTCTGATAGGAGGAAATCTCTAATGCCGGCATTATACCCCTCTCAATCGGCCCCGGAAAACTTCCAAGTCGGCGATTGCGTTCGTAAGTGGGTCACTGAATGGAATATAACACCTTTTCTTGGTGTGGTGACTCATATCGTCCCGGCTACCTATAAGGTTTTGGTACAATGGCCGTTTGGGAACTCGCCTGAGGATCCCGAGACTTTAATTAAGGTCAACCCAGAGATTGCCGGCATGCCTTCGATCGGATTGGATTCGGGATACAGTTCGTATGAGAAGCAGCAGTCCGAAAAGAATTATGGAAAGATCCCTCACAGGATCACTCCGAGCAGAGATTTGACGAAGCCCATTCCGGTAGGAATCATGACCGCCTCGAATAAAATGGCGATCCGGATTGCCCATACTTTTGCGACCGATGTTATTGGCAAACTCGTCGATAACATTTGTGCCTGTCAGAAGGAAGGACTCTCAGATATCAAAACCTACAATCATATTTTCCAAAAATATGGAAATTACTGCTCTGATTACATCATCCGATCGTCGATCGAAAAGGTTTACGGAGGATAGAAAATGTTCATTCACAAATATAAGATTAATGACGAGACTTTTTATCGGGTCACCGGCTCTGCAGCAAGGCCATCAAAAAGTATGACGATCAACGTTGATGACTGGCAGGGTTATTCATCGGGAAGTTCCGTGACCAATGCTGTGAAATTCCTCAACTCTTTGACGTTCAGTCATGAAGAGAAAGAACCCGCCAAGGAGGAGAAGGGCAAAAAAGCAAACTTGTCATCTCTGGTAAAAAGAGTGGCGGCAAATGCCGTTACCGTGATTGAGGCTCAGTAAAAATCATGGCGATGCTCCGTTATGGCTCAGCACAGGTTGTTGAAGCCAGCATACAGTCCGATAAGTGGACCAAGACCGTTTGCTGCGGCCATAAGGGAAAATGCGCCTGTGGAGGAAAGACTTGTCGAGTTAAAACGGCGAGAACAATTCTCGCCAAATATTCTCCTGAAAAATATCTGCTCAGTCATTGTTCGATCATTGCGGCGGTCGATACCGATAATGCCTCGACCTCTAAAAGCGATCATAAAGACTATCTTATCAAGCCGGCTTATTCGAAATTCGTCAACAATAACGGTGATGCCTGGACTAAGAAGCTCCTGGCTGCGACCTATCGTACATTCATCGGTTCTAATAATTATCTCGAACATGTTCAGATTCCCGAGCTTGCAAAAGGTAAAATCATCGATGCCGTCCTGAGAGATGTTCCGGTCGGCAAGGATGATAAAGGTCGTGACCTCACCACATACTACGTCGATATCCTTGTTGCCACTGAGAGAAAACACAAAGAACTCGTTCGTAAGATCGAGGCCGGTGAGTTGAAAACTCTCAGTATGGGCTGCAAAATTGCCTATTCCATTTGCACCAAATGCGGAAATAAAGCGATTGATGAATCCCAAGCCTGTCCCTGCGTTCGTTATGAGAAGAACAATGTTTTTTATGACGAGAATGGGATCCAGCGTAAAGTGGCGGAACTTTGCGGCCATGAGTCGGACCCTGATAGCGTCACCTTTATTGATGCCTCTTGGGTCGCCAACCCGGCTTTTACCGGCGCCGTGATCCGGAATGTCGTCAATCCTCCCGAGGACATCATGGCAAAAATTCAGGAAGCTGAAAAGAAAGAATCCTATCAATATAATGAATTGGATTTTCTTAAAGCTGCCCATAAAAAGGCTCAGGATAAGCCGGAAGCTCCGGCCGAGGATGAAAAGGTTCCTCCAGTTGAGGATGAAACCACCGACGAAGCACCTGCAGATGATGCGGCTCCAGCTGATGATACAGCTCCGGCCGATGAGGCTGCTCCTGGTGAAGCGCCGGCCGAAGCTACTCCTCCGGAGGTGGCTCCTGAAGAAGACATTACGGTATGGAAAAATCAGGTTAAAAAGAAGCTTCTTAAAGAACTCACCGACGAAATCATGGAAGAGTTTGAGGGTGGAGAGGGTGAAGAAGGTGGGCCCCGGGAGCTTGAGACACTGGACGAAACCCTTATACAGCCTAGTGCTACTGCTGCCATGCGACATATGTGGAAGATGAAGACCAGCTGGGATAAGTATCTTCAGAAAACAGCTGGGAAGCTCACTAAAGACCAGTTTAATAAGTTAAGATTTGGAACCTATATGTTGTTGGCAAGTGATGACATGAGAGTCCTTGCCGATTACGGATACAATAAACGGGATTTCCTTGCAGTTCTATCTTTTCTTGATAATTGTTTCAAGAATCCGCTTGATCTGAGAGTTAAATTGGCGGTTTCGGTTCTTGGTGGGACGCATGGTAAGGATCCCAAGACACTCGTTTATGCCCTAGAGAGACTATCAGGCCGGAAACTTTTAGCGAGTGAATTGCAGAAAGTGTTTACCTGGCTGAAATTACTGAATTCGTACAACTCATAGGTTCAACTATCGCAAGTAGTTGTAATAATCTTTTAATACACGCTTAATCTGCAAATAAAAAAAGCAGTGAAAATTAAGCAAAAAATTCCTTCATAGGAGGTTATCATGCGTCAGAGACTCAGCTGGGATAAGGAAGCCGAGATGAAGAAAAAGGCGGATCCTTATACCATGAATCAGGATCACACCAACAATCCGATCGAGAAATATCGTACCGGCGATCCCTCCACATGGGCTGAGGACGTAGATACGAAGACTCCTTGGAAGGGTGAAGGTCGCAATGAAGTTGGTCTTCCCGCCCCTGAACGTGCTGCCGTCATGGCCGCTCGCAAACTGGAAGATAAAGCTCTCAAATGTATCACCATCGCACAGAGAATGCTCCCCGGTGCCAATGATGAGTCGATCGAGGCACAGGCTACTGCTCTCATGTATATGCCGGAACATTGCGTTCTCGCTACCCTGACTCGTCAGGCCGAACTCGCCGAAGTTCTCTCCGGTAAAGACGAGGATGAGGACGAGAAAGACGCAGCCAAGAAAGTCGACGAGGATGAGGACGAGAAGGACGCAGCCAAAAAAGTCGACGAGGATGACGAGAAAGACGCCGGCAAGAAAGCCCCCGTCATTGACGAGGACGAGAAAGACGCCGGCAAGAAAGCCCCCGTCGTTGACGAGGACGAGAAGGATGCAGCCAAGAAAAAGGTCGATCCTGAAGAGAAAGAAGTCTCGGCCAAGAAAGTCGACGATGAAGAAGACGAGAAAGACGCGGCCAAGAAAGTCGACGAGGAAGACGAGAAAGACGCCGGCAAAAAAGCCCCCGTCGTTGACGAGGACGAGAAAGACGCGGCCAAGAAAGCCCCCGTCGTTGACGAGGATGAAAAGGACGCAGCCAAGAAGAAGGACGAGGATGAAGTTGATGCCAGCGTCGATCTTCTCGACCAGATTTTCGCTTCCGAAGCAACGGTAAAAACCGGTGCCAAGAAGCTCTCCGGACTCGTGAAGCAGGCATCAAGCGACAGCGTGCCACTTGACAGTTTGTGGAGTGCTCCTCCGGACGTTTCCAAAGCATTCAGCACAGGTCGTTATTAATAAAAACCACCGAGCTCCTCGCAAGGGGAGCTTGTGTGAATAGTAAAACTCAATCAAAGTAAGAGGAGGTGAATATTTATGGCAGACTCCAATCTTCCGGTCCCCAATTCCCATTGTGAGTTCTTCTATCGCCAGACGTTCAACACCTACGGGTTGATCACAACGACTGGCCTGACGCAGAACAACACGGTAGGGAATGCTCAGAAGGTGGCAAACACCCGCTTGTCGACGGCTACCAACAAAGGTATCCTCGCAGGCAGTGTCGTAGCCGTGGTTGGAAGCAATCTTATCGGTCCGAGCACAGGCTCTGATTCTACAACAGCCGATAAGGTGGTTGGTGTTGCTGTTAACGACGCGGTCGGTAATCCGTTCGAGTCGAGCTCAGCAGTATCATCACAGCGCGTTGTATACGCACACGGAAGCGGTTCGGTTTTCCAGACCGATATCTATGAGACCTTCGAGCAAAACGGTTCGACGCCCATAGCGTATGTCGCTGGCGACAAACTGTATGCGTCACAAAACGGGCTCCTGGTCAATTCCGCCGACATCGATTCAACAGCGTTGTCGGCTGGTTATGCGACCGTAGTCGGAATTTGTTTGAAGATTCCGACAGGAACCGATCCATTCATGACTGTTCAGATGCGTATTTAAAGGAGGTGAGTTTCTCATGGCTGATATTATCAGTAACGATGTAAAACAGCAAATCATCGCTGAGTTCATTAAAACAGCTGGCGGGCGAGCCAAGTTGGCAGCGTCTATGACGCAGCCGCTTCGTCTGAGGAGAGACTACACCTCGGTTGGTCGCAAGACCTTCCTGGTGGAACAGCTCCCGGATGGTGCTCTTCCGATTTACGACAAAGATGCGAACGTGACAGCCTACATCATTGGCGAAGAAGGCTCCAACATTCTGGCAATCCAGAAGCCGCGCCGTGTGATTTTCCCGCTGTTCGAAATTGCATCAAACCCTGAAATCCCTCTGACCCAGATCAAGGAACGTCGGTTCGATCTCATCGAACGTGCTCAGGACCTTGCCAAGGCGGAAATTCAGGCCGAAGAAGACAATCGTGTCTTTCAGGTCCTGGATGCAGTCGCCACAGGCGGTTTTGATAACATCGGTGCAACGAACGCTGACATCCCGGCGACAGCTCCGCTCACGCCTTCGGACATGGCGGATGCCTTTGCTGAGATCGAACGTCAGGACTTGCGAGTCGCCCGTATCTTCGCGAATGCGACAGATTACACCGACATCCGCAAGTGGGGAAGAGATGTTCTGGATATCGAGACACAGGCTACTCTGCTCAAGACCGGTTTGATGGCCACCCTTTGGGGTGCCCAGATTATCGTGTCTCGTAGGGTACCGGTCGGATACCTCTACGTCTGTACAGAGCCCGAGTTCTTCGGACGCATTCCAGTCCGTACTGAATTGACGGTTCTGTCGGCAGACGATCCGAAAAACCGTACCATAGGATTCTCGTGTTTCGAGAACTTAGGTATTGGTTGCCACAACCCGCTCGGACTTGTTCGGGTGGTGCTCTCTCGATAGCTAACCGATTAATTTTGGTTAAGAAAGGCATGGTCTAATAAACCGTGCCTTTCTTTTTTAAACAATCTGATTATATCTCTCCTTTATAATATAAAACATAGAAATATAATTGATATTTGTCCCGTTTTGTATTATATTAAAATAAATGCCATCATATGAGATTAATAAAATAGGATCTGATTTAATTTTAAAGAATAAATATGGGATTTATTCTAAAAATGAATTGGAGTATCAACTTATTGCTGGACATTTGACAGTCAAAGAATTAAGCTATGCGTATTATCTCACTGTTTATCAAATGGTTCATGTTCTTCGGTCTCTCGGAATAGTTTTTCGCAACTCTTTAAATAATACCAGAGTTTTCGATGCAACAATGAAGCCTGAGACACATCAGATGTTGCTTGGCACTCTTTTAGGCGATGGTTATATGACCGAGCCTAAAGCTTATCAAGTAGCACACAGTGTTTTTCAGATGGATTATTTATACCATAAAGCAGAATGTTTAAATCAGTTTGTGGCTACAGTAGGGAACAGAAAGATGAAAACCGGGGAGAGTTTATTTCTGTGGACTTATAGGCATGATTTATTTAAATCCTATTTTGATAGATTTTATTCTCATGGAAAAATAAAAAAATATATAACACCAGAATCTATCAGTGGTTTAGATTCGAGAGGTCTCGCTTATTGGTATATGGATGACGGGAAATACTCAGATTATGGGGCATATTTATGTGTTGGAAACATAACTCCTGATGAGGGGCATTGTTTAATAGAATATTTAAAAAATGTTTTTTCGATAGAGGCCACATTTCAAACTCATAATAAGAAAAAAAACTATTATAATCTTTATATAAAAGCAGAAAGCAGAGATCATTTTTTTGACCTTATAAATCCCTTCGTTATTGATTCGATGCAATATAAAATTAAAGGAGAGTCTCCAAATAAGAATTTCTCGGAGAATGATTTGATAAAACGGCACATCGATTTATGCAAAAAAATTTCAAGGCCTATACATTATTCAGGCCGGTGTAAGAATGAGATCCTTATAGCTCTCAACGATATTGAAGATCCTAAAACCCTATTTATAAAAAATATTCAGAATAATATGAGATTGGGTGAGCAGGTATCATCAACTAAATTTAGAAAAATCCCCTCTGAGGAAGAACTTAAAAAAATGTTTTTTGAAAACAAATGGACGGATACTGAAGTTTCTGAGTTTACTGGATACGGCCGAAACCGTATTGCATCATTGAGAAAATTTTTAAACATACCTAGTAAAAAGGGGCGGTAAATTTTGGTGCCCAAAAAAATTAGTTTTCCTTGTATGAATGTAATTCTAGTTCCGGAAGATAGTATTCAGGCAAATGAATATAACCCCAATCACGTTGCCGTTCCTGAAATGGATCTTTTGATTCACAGTATTGAAGAGGACGGATTAACCCAACCTATTGTTGTTTTTTTTGACCCGGAGATAAAAAAATATATTGTCATTGATGGATTTCATAGATTCAGTCTTCTAGTGAATCATTTTAAATGTGGTCAGATTCCTGTGGTCGTTTTGGACAAACCTATTAATGAACGAATGGCCTCTACAATACGCCACAACCGAGCTCGAGGAAAGCATCAGATCGATTTAATGTCTGTTCTAATAAAAAGTCTCAGTCAGAAAGGGTGGACTGATATTCAGATTTCTAAACATCTTGGTATGGAGGGGGAGGAATTATTAAGACTCAGGCAACAGGGGGGTTGTGCTCGAAGTCTATCAGGAAGTGAGTATAACCAAGCGTGGGAATACCGTGAACGGTAAAGTCATTTTTACCTCAGACGTTCAATATGAGATTCTTAGAATCAGGGATTTATCCTCAGGATTTATTCGTAAATTTTATGTATTCATAGATCAAAAATTTGAAAATTTGAATCCGTTTAAAACGGAACTTTCAGATTTTGTTTTCGTGCCTTTTTCTCAGACCCGATCTTCCCCATTTATCTCAATGTTTACTGATAATTCTCCTGAAGATTTTTTTGCTCTTAAAAATATTCGTTTTTCTGATCTTATGAATAGAGATATTGAAATGTACCAAACGATTTTAAAGGGGTATAAACTTATCATTGACAACCATCCTTTTATGGGAAAAGCCGATGTGTTTTGGTCATATTTTCCGTGGAGTTTTTTTGACAAATCACTTCTTGGATATCCCCACAGCTATGCGTTTAGAGATGCAAGAGCCCCTAAAGGCGTAGACCCCTACGATTGCTCGATGCTGGCTGAAAAAGTGGCCCCTGCTACGGAGACTACAATTAAAGAAGTTTTTTCAAATATAATAACTGAACGAGTAGCTTTGGCTATACCGGCACACGAAGATTATCAGCAGTTGAAAAAAAGTCTTTTTGACACAAAAACCAGTCCTTATGAAATAATTAAAGGATTAAAAAATTTTGTCGATAGCAGGGATGCCCGATTAAAAAAAGGATTTAAATTACTTTATCCCAACAAAATTTTTAATCAGTATTGTGAAGGAGAGCGAGTTTTAGTTGTTTCAAATTCAAAAGTTGATTTTTATTTAGAATCTTTGTTCTGGAAATATATTAGAAACACCAATGTATTTATGGAAACCTTATGGAAAATACTGCATCCTTGAGTAAAATTTTCCTTAAAGAAAATGTTCTGATTAAAGCTCAGGAGCGAATTGCTTTGATTTTTGATCATTTTGATAACATTATTGTGTCAGTGAGTAGTGGGAAGGATTCGACCGCCCTTTATTGGTTATTAATTCAGGAAGCAGAAAAAAGATCTCGTAAAATCAAAGTGTTTTTTTTGGATCAGGAGGCGGAGTACAAAAGCAGCATTGAACTTGTAGAGAAAATGATGAGACATTCTCTAGTGATTCCATTATGGTATCAGGTTTCTCTTAAAATGACTAATGCTGCCTCATATAATGATGACATGTTAAATTCATGGGGTATTGGTGAAACCTGGATTCGAGAAAAACATCCTATGGCTATCCATGAAATAAATGAACCATATCCCAATAGATTTTACAAATTTATTAAATGGTTCGAGAAAACGCATGAAGACACTGCTTTTTTTGTTGGTCTTAGAGCTGAAGAGAGTTTAGACCGACAACGTGCCGTAATAAATCCAGGTTGGGAAGGGGTTCGTTGGAGTAAAAAAGCCATAGGAAAAGGTTCTTTTAAATTCTACCCCTTATATGATTGGGGGTCAGGGGATGTATGGAAATTTATCTATGATAATAAATTGCCATATAATGTCATTTACGATAAAATGTTTCAATCCAATAAAAACTATTATAAAACTATGCGGGTCAGCAATCTTATCCATGAGAAAAGTTTTAAGGGGCTGGCTGATCTTCAAATTTATGAACCGGATACATTCGATCGGTTGGTTAAAAGAATTTCAGGAATTCACGTCGCCTCCATTTATGCCCATGAGAATTATTTATTTAATGCTTCTAAATTACCTAATTCATTTAAAACATGGTTAGATTTTAGGAATTATTTGTTAGAGACCTGCCCATTAAAAAATATAAAAAAATTTGTGGAAAGATTTGAAAAACAACCGAAAGATGAGGAAATGTACCGGCGCCAGGTTCGACAAATCATGTTAAATGATTATGAAAATAATCTTGCAATTAGAACGACATTAAAAAAGGATAAATTTGATTTTCAAAAATGGTGGAACATTTTATAGATCACATTGTCAGGGATTGATTTAAAGGTCGGTAGGTTTTAGGGTCTACCTCACAAAGGAATGGACTGCCATAGCCTTGTTTCCGCGGATCCTTTTCAATTTCCTCAGGTTTGTATCCCCAGTCTTTACATTGGCCGGCATGAAAACAGAATATGTTCCGGCAGAAGGCGACTCGCCAGCCATTGTCCTGTACGAGTGCCGATAGCTGCCCGTCATCCCCGAAGGTATTCAATTTTTGTTCGTAGGATGGATAAGCTTCTCTCCTGACCATTTTCAGAGCATTGCCTACAGCATTGCAAAGAATTATGTCGTCTCGAACGGTTTTCGGACCCATGAGATAGATGGGCGGGATCTGGGGGCTGAGCATAGCAATGTCCGGATTTCTATCCATTATTTCGGACATCTGTGTCAGCCAGTCAGGACTGAGTTCGGGCGGATAGATATCGTTATCACTGACTACATAATATTTTTGGTCTGAGGTCGTCATATGATTGAATACAGCCTTATTGTAGAGGCACCCCGTATTACGGGAGTCCAAGGTCAGGGAAGTGATTTTACCGTCTTTTAAGAGCTCGTAGAGCCTCTGCTGGGTCTCCTGGTCGCTTCCATTATCATAGACGTGAAGTTCGTAAGAGCCCGGCTGCGTGCGAGCCCTTATTTGATTGATGGTCTCGAGCGTAAAATCGTATCTGAAAAAACTGGTGATATAAATGGGAGTCATATATTTACATATTATTTTCTTCAAGCATATTTAAAGCTTGTATCGGGGTTTTTTCCTCAAAAATAAGTGACCATAATATAGGAATATTTTCTGCGATAGGAGCGATATCACCATTTTTAGCAAATTTATTTAAATCAGTAATTGGTATTTTTGAGTCTTCCGCTAAATTTTTTAATCCTTCAGGTCCCAATAATGGGCCATCTCTTTTAACGCGCCATCAATCATAAAAGCCCTCTTTATTTCCCGCTAACGCCTTGCTCAATGCGTGCTGGCCGCGTCTTTTTGCGGCTGGCATACTTGAGCTGTTGCCTGCTGTTCGCCCGCTACCTTAGTGTCATGCGGCGCTGCCTTTTCCGCAGCCGATAAGAAAAGATAAATGTCGTTTGCATGACCAATATATGCCATTTGCTTAGACTTCGGTAACGCCTCAAAAACCTCCTTAAACGTGTCAGCCGTGAACTTAGCTTCTTCCTTCGTAAATTCGCCCTGTGCCATAATTACTCCTTTTTGTTTTTGCGCCGCCTACAATATTCCACCTTCGAGGGCGAATTGCAGGCAACGGATGGCCTGAAGGGCAGCTATAACATAAAACCATTCTTGAAAATTCCTGACTCCATCCGCTCTTACCAAGAGCTCTTCACCATCTGGGGATTTGAGGTGATAAATATTGAAAAGTTTAATTTCCACGCATTGATTTCCAGCCAGATTTAAGGAGATGTGGGGCGTTTTTTTGAGCCCACTCGACCGTTTTGTAATATGCCCGGCTTATCTCCTGGGAACTTCCAAATTTTTTGGGATCGTAATACAGATCGTTTTCGAGTTCTTTTTTGACATACTCTTTGAAAAGCCGCTCGAGAGAGTCCTGCAGCAGACCTTTTATCTCTGCAATGCGAACATCAAAGCCGAGGGCTTCAAGGCGAGCCTTTAACGCTGTGTTTATGAATCCGGTGCAGATCTCGATCCGATGTGTGGTGGTCGTGGCTTTAAAATCATTCATCAGGATTTCTACACCCTTATCTGCATAGGCCTGCAGGTACTCTTTCCGTTCGAAGATACCCGGTTTGAAATAGGACACATCGATCACACCGGTCACAACTCTTTGTCCATCGGTCACACCGACCATGGCGCCCAGAAGCGGAAACCCTACACCAGCATCATCGATTTGAATAAGTTTTAGATTTGAATCAGGGGGTAGAATACTACCATTAATTATTCCATTTAAAATGTTAATTTCATTACAGACTATTGTGCCGGAAGTATATATTTTTATATTCCATTTGGGGGAGATTAGACCTCCTGCACCATGATAAGATACTTTTAAGTATGGGTTATTTTCTGTACGAGGTTTTATAATGCCTTTTAAAAGATAATTCTTTAAAGCTTCTTCAATAAGGGGGGATGTTTTCATTTCCCCCTCCTATTTAATCTTCTAATCTCTAACCACAACTCACCTAATTTTTGCTCATGTACTTCCGTTTTTTTACCGTAAGTTAAAAATTTCATTGCTTCTATTAGTATTTCTGCTTGCCGTTTTTTAACTATTAAATACGGCATTATTTTGGGAAGTATAAATCTGAGTCCCGCACTAGTAATATGCACTTTTTTTGTTTTTTTCCAAAAATTGTTTCGTTTATCCTGGTAATGATGTGAAGATAATGACCCATAAGGGTGGCAGGCCTTCATAATTTGAAGTAATAAAATCGGTGTCGTTGATGAGCAACTGAAACGAGGTATATATTGAAATCCTCTTTTTGTATTTTTCTTACTTTTGATAAGGCTTAAAGAACTTTCTGCATCAATAAGTCCTGCCATCCAGATCCATTTACTCTCTTCTGATGGGAAATCAAATAAAAATTGGGGGGAGCAGTTTTCTTTTTTTAATAAGTCAGTGATTTTTCTAAAATTATCTTCAATCGACGGGAGATCTTCATATTGAGGATAAGAAAGTAAATATTCAAAAAATTCGGCATGGGAACAGATAAGTTCTCCTGATAGCATGATTTTTATGGACCACTGTTTGGGTAAAATTATACCATTTCCACAATAGCCGATTGCCATAAACTGATTCATATGAGGATATAAATCAATAAGTTTGGCTTTGTACAGCCTTTCTAATATTGAGAGTAAAACGTAGTGCATGCATTATTATACAGATGCAGGGGTTTCCTCGAAGAGCTCTTTTAAAACTTTGTTTACCGGATCTTTACCGATCGCTCGGAGAAGTCCTTTGAGATCGAAATCCCCGTGAAAAAACGCATTGACCAGCGTTTCATTACAGGTTATCTCATCTTTGTGTTCGATTTTTCCAAAGTTCCGGTTTTCTTTCAAATATTTTAAGATATCATCAGCCGACATCTCATCAAGGACATCCACAAAATCCACATCAGCTATAACTTTCATATTCCCTCCTGTGTTTTTTTGACTTTTGCGGTTGGTGGAGATGGTAATGGCATCCAGTGTGTGACCTTCCATAATGTTCGTTTATCGCCAAAACCTATACTTTCAAACCCATGCCCCGTTTCCCATGTTGCTATCGCAGCAGGGTAATGTGTACCAATACTAATAGCTACAACAACCTCACCCAATGCCGGTACTTTATCTTCCACACTGATCCATTTATCCTCTGCTGCACTGCGAATTTTTTCTAATGTATCAGCTAAAACCACCGGACATGTTTTTGCTGCCCATAGAATAACTTCACGGAAAGTCATGCCTGGTGTATTACCAGTATTGAACGGCAAATTATCCAAATCATCAAAATTAATCATAAATTATGCTCCTTTTTACTGCAATGATACGACAAATTTGACCAACCTTAAAGGAATTTTTTTCGTTTCAAGATTGATAATCTTTTAATTTAATTCACTGAGTTTATGGAAAGCATAGGGCATTATCTTCGGACAGTTTATGCCGAATACAACACTGCTGAAAAAGAATACTGGCTCAAAACCCTGAAATCGAATTACGGTATTGATATTCAGGCACAACCAGGAGTTCAGGATGGGTTTTGGATCGTCCGGCAAGTCTGTCAGATTTTTAAGCCCGTCCCGGCTGAACTGGTAAAGGCTTGTGGGGTCAATAGCTTAATACTCCGGGCTGATATGGGTTTGAATAGAAGCCATTTCCCTAACCACGGGTATTATGTTGGTAATCATATAGCTCTTAATGTTGATATATTTTATCACCCTGACCAGCCAAGCGATTTTATGGATCACCGCGGCTATTTTTTGACTCGTCCGGAGCAAACATTATTACATGAAATATCGCATGCCTATGATTTTCATCACGGTGATTTATCAAAAAAGGACGCTTGGTTGAAAATATCTGGTTGGAGTGATGTTAAAAAACCCGGTCTTAAACGCCTCATTATTAATGAGCCTGAAACCCCCAGGGTGATTGGAGAAATGTATTATGACCCAAAAGCTGAATTTACAAGGTTTTATGCACGTAGGAACAGTTGGGATGACTGGGCCGATTCGAGTGCCTTTTATTTAGGCGGACTTCGAGATAAAGTACCCACTAAAAAACGCTCCTATTTTGATAATATATATAAAAATTATTATTAAACCACAATAATACTCTTCTAATACACATTAGATGTATATGACATCTCTTGTGGGTTTAAGATTTGGAAAATTATCAGTCCTATCTCCAGCGGCTGATTCGGGGAGTTGGTTGTGTATCTGTGATTGCGGTAACACTAAAATAGCAAAAGAATATTTTTTGGTTAAAGGTCGAATCAAAAGTTGTGGCTGTAAAAGAAAAAATTTTCTTAATGAATCTTATAATAAAAATAGATTAGATGATTTAACAGGTAAAAAATTTGGAAAATTAACAGTTATTTCTAGAATCATAAAAAAAGACTCTAAAGGAGCTTTATGGAATTGTATCTGTGATTGTGGGAAGAATAAAATAGTCCCTGCTTGTAGTTTAAAAAGTGGTGGGACTAAAAGTTGTGGGTGCTTAGCTCTATCTAAGATTGAAAATCTAATAGGTAAAAAATTTGGAAAACTATTAGTTTTATCTCGATCTAATAAAATTTCTAATATAGGAACTTTATGGGATTGTCAATGTGAGTGCGGTAATTTTACAACAGCTAGCACGCACAATCTTAAAAATGCATCAAAAAAGAGCTGTGGTTGTTCTAAAAAGTATGCGGACAAAACCTTATCCTCGAAACATGCTTTGTTTTACAAATATAAAAAAAGTGCTGAAAAACGAGAGTGTTCTTTTAATATAAATTTTGAAACTTTTTTAGATTTAATCCGGCAAAATTGTTATTACTGTGGAGAAAAGCCTCAACAATATTTTAAAGCGCCAGAATCTCAAAGGGGTTTTTTATATAATGGTATTGATCGAATAGATAGTCATGGTGGGTATGAAGATAATAATGTTGTTACTTGCTGCAAAAAATGCAATTATTTAAAATGGAATCGAAATCAAAAAGAATTTATTGTTTGGATTAAAAAATGTGTGCCTATATTGGAGAAAACGATATGAACAGGACTCAAATTTATCTAACGGATAATGAACACTCTTATCTCAAAAAAGAGGCTAATAAAATTGGAATATCCAAGGCGGAACTTATAAGAAGAATCCTAGATAACTATATAAAAAAAGAACGAAAAAATGAAGAAACTACCTCCTCTTAGATCTTTATATAATATTTATAAACGATCTGCTACGATGAGATGTGTTGATTTTTTTCTTAGATTTGAGGATTTTTCAGACATCATTGAAAGATGTTGCAATTATTGTGGATCTCCTCCAAATAGGAAATTTAAAGATATTTTATATAATGGTCTTGATCGGATCGATAATAATAAAGGATATGAAATAAATAATATTGCTCCCTGTTGTTGGGCTTGTAATAGTGCAAAAATGAACTTAACTCGATTTGAATTTTTAAATAGAATTAAAAAATGTTATATGCATTTGAATAAAATGGGTAAATTATAAAATTTACCTTTATTGTTTCGTTTTCTTTTAATATCATTTATCATGAAACCGACTATTTCGCTTGCTATTATTGCCCGCGATGCACAAAAAACCATAGAAAAATGTCTATCGAGCGTGCAGGGCGCCGTCGATGAGATTATTATTGTCGATACCGGATCCCTTGATGATACCGTTCAAATAGCCCGAAAATATACCGACAAGATTTTTTATTTTAAGTGGATTGATGATTTCTCCGCAGCACGCAATTATGCTTTCAGCTTATGTACCGGTGAATGGATATTGTGGCTCGATGCCGATGATTATCTCGTGCCGGCCGACGTTAAAAAGATCCAAGAACTCGACTATTCTGACAAAGAAATAATCATATCGAGTTACATCTATACTCACGACGAGTACGGCAACAGCGGGTCGACCGTTCCTCGTGAGCGTTTTGTGAAACGGTCATTAAATCTGCAGTGGCAGGAGCCGATTCATGAGTATCTGCCGTTGAATGGTAAAATGTTTATTTCGGACATCGAGGTGCATCATAATAAACAGCATGGCACCTCCGAGAGAAATCTTGCCATCCTCGAGAAAATCGTTCAGACCAATCCCTGTTCAAGGAATATTTATTATCTTGGGAAAGAGTATTTTGAAATCGGCCGGCATGATGATGCTATAAAATATCTCGAACAATTTGTGGTTATGCCAGGATCTTTTTGGGAGGATGTGTTCCAAGCGTACTATCGGCTTGCTCATTGCTATCTCAATAAGGGGAATGAACAAAAATTTAAAGAAAACATGTTCAAATCGATCACCATTGAAGAGCGCTGGGCCGAGCCTTATTATTTTCTAGGGTTATTTTACATGAATAAGC
>Ga0210092_1000016_pt1 | contig 18852 bp, 37 predicted proteins | sample WestPond_TuleB_D_FD_185585 | JGI IMG/M metagenome (GOLD analysis project Ga0210092, IMG submission 185585) | Wetland microbial communities from the San Francisco Bay, California, USA, that impact long-term carbon sequestration -... | ecosystem: Environmental > Aquatic > Marine > Wetlands ...
CGTACCTAGCCCGCGCGAACCTAGCCCGCGCGAACCTGGAAGGCGCGAACCTGGCCGGCGCGTACCTAGCCCGCGCGAACCTGGAAGGCGCGAACCTGGAAGGCGCATATGTTTCCTCGGATTTTCCGTTACCAGCCTCCTGGGTGCGGACGGAATCCGGAATCGTGGTCAAGCACAAGGAGGTATCCACGCAATGACCCGCTTCGCACCATCATCGATCGTCGACTTCGCCGACGGGACGGTTCGAGGGCTGATTGTGCTCCGCGGCGGCGACTGGGGCCCAGGATTCCATAGCTCGACGCCTGGTCCAGTCAGCTACCGGCTTTGCGCTCCAAACAGGCTGCTCGCGCTCGCCGTCAACCAGCGCTTGGAGTTCCCGGATGGATGTCCGTGCCACGAATGCGAGGGAGAAGGCTACATCATCCATCGCACGTACAACTGGCATCACGACGAGCACGACGAGAGCGAGGACTGCGCTCGTTGCGACTGCACTGGATGTGAGCTGTGCGCGGTATGCGGGAAAAGAATTGCCGTCGTGCTGGACGGCGAGTTCTGCTGCGCGTCCTGCGACGACGCGTACCGATCCGAAGAGGCCGAGGGCGTGGCGATTGCGGAGAAGGAGAGCGCTTGATCATGGACGGATACAAGGTATTCACGCATGATTTGCGGTCTCCGATCCAAGGGGGCGCGCCGGTGTGGTGCGGGACCACGCCACACGAGTTGCCGGCGGTGGAGCTGGACACGAGCAGTGATGATAGTGGTGCCGGCTGGAACTTTTGCCGCGAGGCAAACGTCGCTCTCCGCATCGCCGGGCTCTGGCCTGACGGCCGGCAGTCGCGTCTATTCCGCGTCGTCGGAGGCGCGGATTCGATCGAGCGCGGCGACAAGTGCAGGTCGTCGACGCTCACGGTGCTCGACGAGGTGACAGACATGCGCCCGGCCATCACTGCTCTCTCGCAGCCGTTCGATGCGCGATTCCGAGCCGAGATGATCCACGAGCAGCTTGCGTGGATGGAGGCGCTGGCGCGACCGCTACGTGACGAGACGTCGATCCAATCGGGACTACGTGAGGCCCTAACAGCGCGTTCGCTTCCGTGGACGCTTCGCCGGTTCGAGTCCGCCAGTGCCGCCAGGGCTGCCTGGTGCGCCAGTGACGCCTGGTGCGCCTGGGCTGCCTGGTGCGCCTGGGCTGCCAGTGACGCCTGGGGCGTCAGTGACGCCTGGTGCGCCAGTGACGCCTGGTGCGCCAGGGCCATTTGGGACGCCTGGGACGCCTGGGCCGCTCTAACAGTGCTCTATGCTTCTCGCATGGGATGGATCGACCATCGCCACGATCTGACAGTCGGAATTCGCGAGGCGTACCGTCACGGTTTGGAGATCGCCATTCCGACGGGGCCGAACGAACTCGGGTGAGTAGTATCAATATGAGCAAGCCAACCCCATCCGAGGCCGGCAGGGCGCTCGCAGAGATCGGCGCTAGCAAGGGCGGCAAAGCGTCGGCCGCCGCGCTCACGCTCGAGCAGCGCCGCGAACGTGGCGCAACAGGCGGCCGTGCGTCCGCAGCCCGCCTGACGCCCGAGGAACGAAGCACGCGCGCGCGCATCGCTTCGAGAGCGCGTTGGGCACGTGTGCTGGCGGTGAAGCCATGAGCACCGAGGAAACCGAACGAGTGATCAACGTGCGCGCCATGTGCGAATCGATCGTCAAGATCGGCAGTCGCCCTGACACGGAAAACGGCAAGCGCTGGAAGGACGTGCAGTCGCTTGCGGCGCGAGTGATCGAATTGCTCGATGGAGGTCAGCCATGAGCACGCACCTATACCGCGCGACGTGCCCGATCGGACGCAAGCAATCGGATCCGTGCCCGATGCATCCACGTCAGGCCGTCGTCGATCCGTGCAACGCCTGCCTCGCCGAATTCGAGGAACGCGCTGCCCTCATCGCCGACGGCTGCAGGCTCACGCAGCCGCTGGCCGATGTGGAAGCGACGGAGCAGCTACGGGCGGCGGTGGCGCGCGCCGAGAGCAAGCAAAGGAGGCTGTTTTGATGGATACTCGCAGGACCATCGACGCATCAGACAACGCTGCAGTTCTCGGAGCGGCAAAGGCCCGCAATAACGGCCGCTACAACGGCAACGGGCGCCACTGGGAGACTCCTCCAGATGAGTTTCGCGAGCTCGACGACGTCTACCACTTCACCCTCGACCCGTGCGCGACTCCTGCGACGGCGAAGTGCGCGCTGTATTTCACCGAGGATGACGACGGCCTATCCAAGAGCTGGGCCGGACACCGCGTGTTCATGAACCCGCCATATGGACGCGAGATCTACGCGTGGACACGCAAGGCGCGCGACTCGGGGGCAATCCTGGTAGTCGGCCTACTTCCGGTATCGACCGACCTAGCGTGGTGGCACGATGACGTCATTGGGCCAGACCTGGCGAATCCGATCGCCGAGGTTGTGAAGTGGTACCGCGGGCGCATCCGATTTCTCACCGGTGGTCCGTATCGCGCATCTGGATTCTTTCCTAGCGTGGCTTTGCTGTGGAAGGGGGCGCGGTGATGGCAACCCTCTACCTCGCCGCCCGGTTCGAGCGCCAGCCCGAGCTGCGCGTGTACGCCGCCCGTCTGCGCGCTGCCGGGCACGTCGTGACGTCGCGGTGGCTGGAGCAGGACGGGCCGGCGGTTCCTACCGATGCGGCCGTTCGAGCCGCCCAAGATCTGGTAGACATCGAGTACGCGTGGTGGTTCGTCCTGTTCACCGACGAACTGCTTGGCCGCGGTGGCAAGGATTTCGAGATGGGCTGGGCCTTGCACCACGGCCTGCACCTGCGCCTCGTCGGCCCGCGCGTTCACGTGTTCCACCACCTGCCGGCTGTCGTGCAGTACGAGACTGTGGACGAGTTCCTCGAGGCGATGGGGGCGTGATGGCCATGTGCGACGACATGACCGACGAATCTCGTCACACTCGCAAGTCTTGCATATCGGAATCGACGAATCTCGTCGCGCGCGGTGGCGGAATGCCCCACCCCGTTTGACAGCCCCCCTGATAGCCCCCCTCGCAGGGCGCCAGCAAGCCCCCCTAGCAGGGAGCCAGTATGGGAAGGGAACGTGGGGAAGGGAAACGTATCGGATAGCGCAGCCCCTTCCTCAAGTGATCCCCCTCCAGGCAGTCCGATTGCGGCCGATCTGGCGCAGGTCGATCCAAGACCAACAGGGGAGTGGGAGGCCCTGCGGCCCGAGGGCGTGCGCGCGGAGCGTCGGCGGCAGCGCAACCACGCGAAATCACATGGACGATCCAGCGGCACGACTGTTGCTTTATTCTCGGTCATGACGACGACGCAGACAATCAGGACGACGGTACACGAGCTGGGGGCTGACTTCGAGTGCGGCTCCAGGACCACGCAGATTCGCCGCTCGATCGCGCGGCCGGGCGCGTGGGTGGTGACAGGGAGCGACGGCCGGACGCAAATCCGCGACGACTACTACGACGCTCGCACCGAGGCGGTGGCACGCGTGACTGCGGTGGTGAGGTCGTGACCAGAAGACGAGTGACGATAGGATAGTCCAGGACACCGTGACCGAGTTGCGCCAGTACGGGCGCAGTCCGTCAGGAGAGTGTTGGCGAGGCGGGCCGCTGCTATCCTGGCGCGCCGGACTCGTAATGACACACCACCACCATCCATGGACGGGCCGAAAAGTGTCGGCAAACTTTGCGCGACCGACGTTTTGGGGCACTTCCTGCCGATTGAAAGTGGCGGAATCTCGCGGGGCTCTGGACGGCACGCGACATGCAAAGGATATCAGTCATGACGACGACGACACAGACCACGGAGGACACGATGACCACCAAGACGACGATCACTGGATATGTATATGACGGCGACCTGATGACATATGACACCGCCGAGTTTATTCGTCGCGCAACCAGCGATGAGTCGCGCGAGTCGCGCGAAGCTGGCTCGATTGGAGCCATCAGATGCGAGGTGTCGTCGCGGACGCTGCGGGCACGCTGCCCGAGATACGTACGCGCCGTGCGCGACGCTGGGAAGCCGTACTCGTAGTCGCCCCCCGCGCCGAATCTAGACCACGGAGGACACGACGATGACCACGAGAGACAACAGCATTTCGGCGATCGCTCAGCTCTACCGGCACATCATGACGCACGGACCAATCGACACCGTGCGAGTGTCCAGCGCGCACGCTCGCGGCAGGGCGTCGAAATATCCATATTGGGGCGCGGCGCTGTACCAGATTCGTGTGCTTGCGTCCGGGTGGGTCGGCAACGTGTGCGTCAGCGGAGCCAGCAGCGATAGGCGCAGCGTAGCAGGAGCCGAGCGTGACGCCGATGCGACCGGTCGCGTGATCTGCGGGTACATCGGTCAGCTGTCCGAGCAGCAGGCAGAGTGGGTACTGGCTCACCTGTAGCCGCCCGCGCTCCGGCGCGGTCTGCGACTCTCCCAGAGCGCCGCAGACCGGACCGAATCACGGAGGACACGATGAGCCACAGCAGACGAGAGCAGACGTACCGCGACCTGCGCGACAGCCGCGCCGACCAGGACGATCGCGACCGGGAGGCCAACGAGATCATCCGCGAGATCGCAGACCGCGACGACTGGGACGAGACGACCGTGCGGGTGGTCATCCCGACGGCCGAGATCGTGGCCGAACACTCGGCGCCGCCGTTCCCAGAGTTCGCGCGCCGCAGAACGGACGCGGAGGTCTACACGATGGACGACTACCGTCGCGGCCTCGAGGTCACGCGGACCGACCTTCCGGCGATGCCAGACCGAGAGCCGAGCTGGCCACAGGTCCTGCGAATGGGGCTCGTCGACGCGCTCAAGGAGGTGCTCTGATGGGAACGCGTGACATCGAGCGCGAGGCCGACGAGCGTGCGAAGGCGCTGGCCAAGAAGATCCACGAACACGCCGTCTTGGCCGGGTGCAAGTTCGCCTTCGGCCAGCTCGTCACAGGCTACGCACATCATACGAGATCGACATGGTACTCACACGCCACCGGCAACATTGAGATCTGCTTCGATGCGCTCAGAGGTGGAAAGTTGAGCCGTCGTCGGGTCAACGACTGCAAGAAGCCGATCGACGTCGACAAGATCGTCTCCCTGCTGGTCGAACTGCAGGGGTACTACGATCGGCAAAGCGCGCAGTGGAAGGCCGAGGATGCCAGACTGCAAGCGAACCGCGCAGCGCTCGAGTCGATCAAGCCGTACGCCCCATCGTGGATGGACATGTCGGCGAACGCCTCCGGAATCAACATCCTTATGCGTGGACTCACGGACGCGCGGGCGCGCGCCATCGTCGACGCGCTCAAGGAGGTGCTCTGATGACCACGCACGACATGTTCGCGGCGAAGGTTCGGACATGAACATGGGTAAGAAACTGACCTTCGCAGATCTGGCGGAACGCTTCGGCGATGTGCCTGTGACGGTGCTGGCTTCCGCCAAAATGCCACGCCTCAATAGCCGCAACCCGCGCTACGTCATCCGCAGCGACGGCGAGTCTGGCGCGCTCTGGTACATCGCCGATCGGACGACGGGCAGGGTCGTCGCCGAGTACGGCGTCCCACTCGGCTTCCTCGATCCCGCTGATGCCGAGGGCTGGATTGCGTTGCACGGAGAAACTGGCTGGGGCAAGGCAAAGGACGGACAATGACCATCAGGGCGACGCTCACAAAGCCAGGCTCGTCGGTTACGATCAAGGTCGAGTCGGCCGGTAGCTTCATTCCAGGGCAATTGCAACTGCGCCTGGCGCTCAATTACCTCGGATGGAGCGACTGGCGAATGGCCGGTTACGAGGAAGATACACCAATCATGGAACGAAAGGACGGGTGAACATGACAGCAATCGACAAGGCAATCGACAAGTGGACAGACGGCAAGTGGTTCGCGCGGGCTCTGGAGGCGTGGATGATTCGCGGCTACTCGGTGTTCGCCGTGGTGCTGACGCTGGCGTTCATCGCGGCTGTTGTCGGTGGCGCCTGCGCGGTGGCATGGTGGATCAACCCGCGCTCGCTGGTCGTGGTCGGCCCGGCCGCCATCATGGTAGCTCGGCGGATCTGGCGGGAGGCGCGATAGGTGAAGCGCCTTCTCTGCTGGCTTCTCGGCCACCGCAAGCCGGCCGATTGCCCGCTGACCGAGCGGTGCCGATGGTGCTGGTACCCGTGCGCTAGGTGCGGACGTTCGGTGAAACCGAACCGCCCGTATTGGGTGAACGAAGCGCTTGACGAACGGTGCGCGATGGAATCAATGAAGGAGGGACGCAAGTGAACAACCTGGACTGGCTCGCGTGCGCGTTCGGACTGGCGATCTTGCTGGCTCTGGCGGTGTCGCTGTGAAGTTGCCTGCCGGACTTCACCTGGGCATCAGCCACGACGACTATCACGCCGATCCGTGCGAGCGTCCGTCGCTGTCCAGCCACATGGCCGGAATCATCCTAGAGAGTTCTCCGCAGCACGCGTGGCGCGCACATCCGAGGCTAGGCGCCAAGGCCAAGAGCAAGGACAGTGACGCCAAGGACGCCGGCTCAATTCGCCACAAGCTCATCTACGGCGTGGGGCCCGATATCGTCGAGGTGGAAGCCGACGACTGGAAGACGAAGTCGGCGCAGACGGAGCGCATCGAGGCTCGTGCACGCGGAGCAATCCCGGTGCTTGCCCGAAAGCTGCGCGAGGCCGAGTCCGAGGCAGCCGTCATCATCGACGGATTCCCGGTGCCGCTCAACGAGTGCGACTGCGAGCTGACCGTCATCTGGTTGGACGCGGAACTGGACATCTGGTGCCGTGCCCGCGTCGATTCGTGGCATTCTCCGACGGCAACGATCTACGACCTGAAGACATGCGAGAACGTGATCGCTGCGGCCAGTGGAAGCGTGTGCATCAAGTATGGCTACGACATCCAGGCTGCTGCGTACATCGAAGGCATCGAAACGTGCTTGCCGTCGCTGGCCGGTAGGGCACAATTCAGGTTCCACTTTGTCGAGCCTGGCATCACACCGTGCAGTCCAGAGCTTTCCGGAGAGCTGCTCGAACTCGGCCGGCGCAAGTGGAAACGCGCCAAGGAGCTTTGGGCACAATGCCTGCACTCAGACAAGTGGCCAGGCCCGCAGATCGCGCGCATCGAGGCGCCACCGTGGGCCATCGCCCAGGACATGGAACAGCAACTCAAGCAGATCGAAGGAGGATCGAGTGACGTCGGCTTCTAGAACATTCGAGGATACCAAAGCAACCAGACAGCGCGTACCAGTGCTTGTCGGGCTCACCGGTTCGAGCGGTAGCGGCAAGACGTACTCCGCGCTTCGACTGGCAACCGGTCTTCAGCGTGTCACCGGCGGTGACATCGGGTACATCGACACTGAGGCTCGCCGGTCTCTCCACTACGCCGACAGGTTCAACTTCCGCTTCCTGGAGTTCAGGTCACCATTCGGTCCGCTGGACTACCTGGCGGCTATCCGACACTTTGCCGACAAGGGAGTGCGCACGATCGTCGTCGACTCCGCCTCGCACGAACACGAGGGACAAGGCGGCGTCCTGGAGATGCACGAGCAAGAGACGGACCGCCTCGCCAAGGCGTGGAACCAGTCGCGAGAGAAGGTGCAGCTGACCGCATGGGCGGCACCCAAGGCGCAGCGTCGGCAGCTCATCAACGCCATACTCCAGATGGACATCAACGCCATCTTCTGTTTCCGCGCGAAGGAGAAGCTGAAGATCATCCCTGGAAAGAACCCCGTCCAGCTCGGATGGATGCCCATCGCTGGCGAAGAGTGGATCTACGAGATGACGGTCAACTGCCTGCTCTATCCGTCCGGTGGAGGCGTCCCAGTGTGGAATACCGCGGAGCCCGGAGAGCTCCAGATGCTCAAGCTGCCGGTGCAGTTCGAGACCATCTTTGCCGACCGAAAGCCGCTGTCCGAGGACATCGGAGAGGCGATGGCCAAGTGGGCGGCCGGCGACTCGGCATCCACTCCCTCTCCGAAGCCGATCGCCAACAAGCTCGTTGCCCGCCTGCTTTCCATGGCCGAGGGTGCGCCGAACGCCATGGAACGCATCCTTGCCCGCAATCTCGACGACACCGGACTGACAGCGGCCGGAATGGCCATCAAGGGAGGCGCCAAGTTCGACGAGGAGTTTCCGCCATTGCCGACGGAGCCCACCAAATGCTAATCAGCTACGTGGTCGCCGACACTGAGGAACAGGCGGCGCAATTCTTCCAAGAGAACCTCGAAGTCTACGACGCGAAGGCGGCCGAGCGGCTAGCAAAGGACGTCGAGGAAGAGACTGGCCAACCACAGCACATCTACCGCGTGACGATCGAGCAGTTCACGCCATAGCAACCAACGCAGAAAGGACAGCATGAAGTTCACCGTTTCCATGAAGGACCCTGATACGCTAGATGATGCCATCCACGACGCCGTCCATTCGGCAGTGAATGAAATGCCTGGATTGGACGATGAAGCGCGCGAAGCCGTGCAGGAAAAGAGGATGGAGACAGTCCGCGAGCTGGCGTCGAAGTGGTTTGAATACGGGGAATACTTGAGAGTCGAAATCGACACCGTGGCGAATACGTGCACGGTGCTACCTGTAGCGAGGTGAACCGGCAAGCACTCCCGACAACTGAATACCGACCCTCCAGCCTGATGTTCAGGCGACGGCGCCCACGGCCGGCAGTTGCGAACGGTGGGAACCGCTGGAAGACGATCCGCTTTCGATCATTCTCCAACACATGAACCGCCAGCGGTGTTTGCCCCTACCCAAGCCAAGCCGCCTCAACAGCGGTGGGAGAAACCCTGGAGCGTTACCGGGGATGGGGCCAGGAGGACAACATGGGAATTGAGAATCTGTACATGGTCCAGTGCGATTACGAAGGAGAAAACTGCCACAACGACGGGAAAGAGACGGTGGTGTACCCGCCGACGGAATCACCGCCAGCCGTTGCGGCAGTGGCCGAACATCCGGCAGTGCAGGCCGCGCAACCGCCTGCCAAGCGGAAGCAACGCCCTCACCTCGACGTGCTCATCGACCGGGCCAAGCGCAGGATTGCGCCCATCGAGAAGCTCATCGCGGATGTGCGCGAGATGTCCGATCTAGCGGCCGTGAACGTCGACGAGTTTGCAGATCACGTGATGAACGCCTTGGGCAATCTGGTCAACGCGCTGGAGACGTCGAGAGCAGCCGGAAGCACCGGCAAGGTCACGGCGAAGTCTCGCGCGCTGGCCAGGCTGCGGCCGGATACGTTCGTGCGCTTCGTGTCGTCCGACCTAGCGTCAGAATTTGAGCTGGTCTATTCGTACGACGCCGTGGTTGCGCTCCATGTAGAGCGCGTGATCGGAGACTATGTCTGGCTGACCACCGGAGAGAAGTCGTGTGGACGCGTGCTCTGGTCCAATATTATGCCCATCGGAGAGGAAACGGAGAAGTGAGCATCCAATGCGACTGCTCGGTGACCAACGAATTCGACGCAAACCGAGTCGAGATTGAGACGATCCGAAAGGCCCGAAAGCCACACGCATGCTGCGAGTGCGGCGAAGTGATCGCGGTTGAAAAGCTGTACGAGGAAGCGAGCGGAATCGACCACGATGGATACCCTTTCCGATTCCGAACCTGTCTCTATTGCGTTGCCATACGCAAGCACTACTGCCCGCGCGGGTGGCTATGGGGTTTTCTGGCAGAGACGATCATGGACTGCCTCGGATTCGACTACCGGCTACCAGCGAGCGAGATACCAGCCGACCCAGCGGAGGGACCATGAAGGACATCAGCCGTCTCATCGTGCGCACGCTTGCCGGTGGCGCCAACGAGCACTGCACTTTCCGCGTGGTCTACGGACACGGCGAGCCCGAGTGCACGTGGAAGAACACCGTCACCGTTGGACGAAGCTGGCTGTACGCGAACCACATCATGCCGGAGGACTTGGACTGATGAACACCAATAGCAACGATGAAAACCCGCTAGAAACCCCAGAGTATGAAGCGTTCCTGGTCGAAACGGCGAAGCATTGCCTAGCCGAATTCCCTCCATGTCCAGGTTGCTGTGCAGGTGGAATCTGCGATGGACCTCCTGACGAGTTGGAAGACGATTTTGATTGTGGACACTGCGACGATGAGGACCTGGACGTGACGAAATGAAGCTCCTGATGACGCCCGAACTTCTCGAGACATGCGCTGGCGGCATCATCTTCACCGGCGACTCCGTGCTTGCCGTCCGCGACGGGAGGAAGACGCAGACGCGGCGAATCGTCAACTGGAAGTGGCTCGACGGAGCAAACCCACAGTTCACCGGATACGACATTGGCAATTACTGCACAGGTGTTCCTTCGTCGGGATGGGTGCTGCGAAGCAGGGGAGGCATGGGGTGCTGGAATGATCGGACTAGACCATCCAAGCCGCGCTACCAGCCTGGGAAGCGCTACTACGTCAAGGAGACGTGGTGTAAGAACTCGGACGATTACCTGTACCAATGCGACGACCCAGATCTCCGCCTAGTCGACGGTGATGGTTATGGCGTCTATCGCAAGGACGGCAGCGAGGCTTCCCCGTGGCGCTCTCCGATGTTCATGCCACGCGCCGCTGCCCGCTACGTGATCGAGGTGGACACCGTTCGCGTGCAGCGCCTGCATGACATCACCGAGAAGGATGCAATTGCAGAGGGCGTTAGATGCTGGGTGTGCAACGGGCCTGTTGACGGAACATCGGAAAACGACTGTGGGTGCTTCCACTCCAGACAGATGGCACGCGATTCGTTCGCGCTGGCATGGGACGCCATCAACGGCAAGCGCGCACCGTGGTCGAGCAATCCGTGGATATGGGCCATCAACTTTCATTTGGTGACAAAATGAAGCTCCTGCTCGTCATCCTTGCCATCGCATGGGCCGTTCTGTTCATCTGCGTGCCGGCCCGAGCGCAGACCACGACGGAGCGGGCGATCTCGGCGGTGTGCCCTGGGCACGAACACCTGGCCGAACACGTCGACGATGCGGCTCGCCGGTACCTCGTTCCACGACTGCACCTTGTGGCGGTGATCTGGGTGGAGTCCCGCTGCCGGCCCGGTGCTATCGGCCTCATCGGCGAGGTCGGGCTAATGCAGCTGCACGGGGTAGCGGCCAACGGGCTTGGCCTGTTCGAACTCGTGCAGCCGCGCGCGAACATCCTCACCGGGGCTCGATGGCTGTCCCTGAGAGAGCGCGACTGCGGCGGGCAGGTGCCCGGTCTGAGCGGCTACAACGCGCGAACCTGCACCGGCGGCCACAGGTACGCGCGCAAGGTGCTTGCCGTCGTGAAACGAATACGGAAGGAGATCGAATGTCATCGCTGACATGCCACCCGGAGTACCTGCGCATGCGCGAGCTTGGCTTCGACGAGGCGAGAAGCCTGGATGGAGCACGGCACGCCGAGGAACTCGACGATCAGGTTCGGAGAGAAGGACTGCGCGTCCAGCGCACGCCAAAGGCCTCCAGCGTGCCCAAGGCGCCACGTGAGCAGCGGACCGGGCGTGGTGCTGCCGTCCGCGCCTACGACGCTCCTAGGGGGCCAAGGGGGGCATACCACAAGACCCCGGACGAATTCGCTGCGTGGTCCGCCCGGGCACTCGATCTGGCCTGCCAGCGCACGATGCTGGACCCAGCCGAGATTCGCGACACGAACATGCTCGCCGTCCGTACGCGGCGCATCTGGTGGGCGACACTGAGTTTCCTCAGATGCAAGAACATCGTGATCGCCAGAGAGCTGCACTACAGCCCGTCCACGACCTGGCTCGGCTGGCTCGAACTCGACGGGCAGGACCGCGCCGCCGCGCAGGACTTCGCGGACAGGGTGCGACGCCAAAGTGCTTGAAGGGCCGGGCCGCGTGAAACGTGACGACTACCGCACGGTAGACTGCCCGTGGTGCAATGGCGACGGCTATCGCTGTATTCGCACCGACGGGAACACGGACTACGTCGGCTGCGTCCCGTGCGGTGGCACCGACAACACCGCCGGAACGGGACAGCTCGCCGTGCTGTTCGAGCCGCCAAAGTGCTTGACGACGCGGCGCTGATGTGCAACGATTGACCACGATGCCGACCAAAGCAACACGTCATCGTCCGAAGACGCGCGCCGTCCCGCCATCCTCTTGCTTTGGTCGGCTGGGGCAGAGCAGACGGCGCGCGTCTTGGGGCGAGGAGTGTCCATGAAACCGCATCCGTATTCCGAGATTTTCCCTCCTATGGAGGGCGCAGAATTCGACTCATTAGTAGAAGACATCAAGATCCGAGGGTTAGCTCAGCCGATCGTTCTCTACGGTGGGGAGATTCTGGATGGAAGGAACCGAGCCAGGGCGTGCGAGAAGCTCGGAATTAAGACCAAAACTGTCGAGTATTCCGGGAACGATCCGCTTGGGTACGTGCTGTCGCTCAACCTGAATCGGCGCCATCTGAGCGAGTCACAGAGGGCTATGGTGGCGGCAAAAATCGCAATGCTTCCGCAGGGTAGGCCGAGTCAGAAGGCAAATTTGCCGGTTTTGCCCACTCAGTCAAAGGCGGCTGAGTCGGTTAGGGTTTCCGAGCGCTCCGTGCGTGACGCTCGCAAGGTACTCAAAAAAGGGACCGAAGAACTCCGGAAGGCTGTTGACGACGACGCCATCCCTGTTTCTGTCGCGGTAAGGCTTGCCGAAGCGCCGAAGGAAACCCAGCGTGCGGCAGTTGCCGGTGGGAAGTCTGCAGCGCGAGAGATCGCGGCAAAGCTGGATGCCGAGAAGAAAGAGCCAGGGAAAGCACCCGTGATCAGGACTCTCGGGATCAAGGTGCCCGTCGAAATCCAGGCCAGAGCCGAGAAGGAACAGTCGCTCATCGACAAGATGAGCAACCTTCTTGCGGAGCTCAAGCGCACCTTCTCTGCCTATGAAGCGCTCACGGGGGTTGAGCAGATTGGGAAGCGCGGGCACGTGTCAAGCTCACTGCGAACCGCCTTCAACGAGTTCAACCTGATTCGAGGAAAGCGACCGGCGTGCGTCTGCCCGTACTGCAAGCTGCTGCCAGAGATGATGCCAACATGCGCCGCCTGCCGAGGCTCTGGAGTGATCTGCGAATCGGACATGGAGCACGTTGAAAAGGTTCTGTTCGCTGAGGGCGATGATTCCGGAGTATGGGTCAAAGGCCAGTGGAAGAGCTACGCTAGCATGACTGGGGACGACTTTTGATGGCAGCCCAGGTCCCTCTCTTCTCGGAGATGCCAGCGCAAGCGAAGCCTGTGTACGGCTTGCGTCCGTACCAGGAATCGGCTGTTGCTGGCGCCCAAAAGGAGCTTGCCGACAACCGATCGACGCTGATCGTGATGCCGACAGGGTCTGGCAAGACGCGCGTGATGACGGAGGTTGCCCATCGCCGGAAGGCCGATCGCATTCTCGTGCTTGCCCACAGGGACGAACTGCTACAGCAGGCTCGCGCGCGATTCTCACACGATTGCTCGGAGCTGGTAGGGCTCGACCAGGCGCAAGAGTTCGCAGGGGATGAACGGATCGTTGTCGGATCGATCCAGACGGTGTCTCGCGAAGATCGCCTGGAAAGGTTCTCGCGGGAACGGTTCGACCTGATCATGGTCGACGAAGCCCATCACTCGCCGGCCACTACCTACAAGCGTGTCTTGGACTACTTTGCCAGCGCGAAGGTGCTCGGAGTGACGGCCACTCCCGACCGCGCCGATGAGAAGGCGATGGGGCAGATTTTCGAGTCGGTGGCCTTTCTCTACGAAATCGAGGATGCCATCCGCGACGGGTGGCTGTGCGATGTGTCCTGCTCACGTATCCAGATCGCCGGGATCGATCTGTCGTCTGTGCACACCGTTGCTGGTGACCTGAACCAGGGAGAGCTCGACGCCGTGATGGCGGCAGAGGAAGTCCTACTCGGAGTTGCCGATGCGACCATGCGCGAGGCAGGAGAACGGAAGACGCTGGTTTTCACGACGTCGGTGGAGAATGCCCACCGGCTCGCCGAGATTATGAACCGTCACCGCTCCGACTGCGCTCGAGCAGTTGACGGAAAGACGGAGATCGATGAGCGACGAGGGCTTCTCGCAGCCCATCAGGGGGACAAGTACCAGTTCCTTTGCAACGTCGGGATCGCCACCGAGGGGTACGACGATCCGACAATCTCCTGTGTGGCAGTCGCACGGCCGACGAAGTCGCGAGCCCTCTACACGCAGATGGTCGGACGCGGACTGCGGATCGCAAACGGAAAACCAGACTGCCTGATTCTCGACTTCGTGGGGAACAGCGGGCGCCACAAGCTGGCCTGCGCTCTGGATGTCCTTGGCGGACGCTACACAGAAGAGGAAGAGGAACTCGCTCAAGAGATCGTGGACAAGAATCCAGGCATGAAGGCTCGCGAAGCGCTAGACCAGGCGAAGGTGCTCGCCGACATCGAGAAACAGAAGCGCGAGGAAGCCGCGCGCCGCGCTGCCATCAAGGCGAAGGCTATCTACACCAAGCAAAATGTGGATCCATTCGGCGTGTTCCATCTCGATGTGAAGCGTGAACGCGAGATGGCCGAGAGGTTCGGCGGGAAGGTAGCGAGCGACAAGCAGCTCGCATGCCTTGAGAAGTTCGGCATGACCATCGAGCCTGGGATGACGAGCCAACTCGCATCGAAGCTCATCAGCACGGCGATCATGCGTAGACAGAAGGACTTGGCCAGCTTCAAGCAGCTCAAGACCCTACAAAAGTACGGCATCAACGCCATCAACATCAGCTTCAAAAGGGCCTCTTCGATCATCGATTCTCTCGCAAAGAACGGTTGGAAACCGCTACCGTTCCGCCAGCTAGATGCTCTTCTTGGCCACTGTGACGATCGTCCAGCGGAGCCAAGTCCGGTAGCTCAGCCGAAACCTCAGACTCCAAGGCTGTTCCATGACGACGACAACTTCTGACCGGGTCGTCCGAGTTCGCGCGGCGTGGTCGCGCGCCTACGACGAGATCAACGCCTGCGTCGTGGCATGCGGTCTTTGCCGATGCGAGGATAGCCTGTTTGAAGCCGTTGAGAAACACGCCCATGGCCTGTTCACTAGGATCGCCGAGGCAGAACGCGAGGCCGAGTCAGCGTCAGTAGAGTGGACCAAGGGAGGGCCTGGTGGGGTGGCGGCGAAAATCAAAGCGTGGGTCGGCCTGTGGACAGAGGCCGTCCGCATGGTGGCCGATGCGCGTTGACGAGGAATTCCGATCCGCCATGCTGGCAGCCGGGCTGGTGCCACCGGAGCACATCATCGCCGACGGCAAGATCCATCGGTGCGATGTCCAGGGAAAGAAAGGCAAGCGAGGAGGGTCATACCAGCTCTTCCAAGACATGCTCGGCGGGGGCTTCCAGAACTGGACGGTAGGAGGCTGGGAGAAATGGCGCTCTGAACAGCGCCAGATGACACCAGACGAACGCAGGCGTATGGCGGCCATCGTTGCCGAGGGAACGGCCAAACTCGCAGCAGAGCGCGAGCTAGCCGCCAAGGAAGCAAGGGTAAAGGCGATCCGAATGTGGCACTTAGCATCGGAGGGAAAACACCCATACCTCGACAGGAAGGGGGTCTGCCCTAACGGGACGCGAGTTCTCGGCAACCTTCTGCTTGTCCCGATCCTGGATGAGAAAGGCGTGCTCCATTCCCTCCAGTGCATCACCGTCGACGGCACGAAGCGATTTCTGAAGGGGGGTGGCATCGAAGGGTGCTTCACCTGGATTCGCCGAGGTGCCGAGACTGAGCCTCGAATCTACATCTGCGAGGGATTGGCCACGGGGACAACGATTCACGCTGCCACCCATGGGAGGCCTGTAGCCGTGGCGTTTTCGTGCTGTAACATGCTTCCTGTAGCCTCGAACCTACGAAGGCGAATCCCTGGCGGAAGGTTCACCGTTTGCGCTGACAATGACCACCGCACCGAGGGAAACCCCGGAATCAGGCACGCAACCGCTGCGGCAATCGCCATCCATGCTCGTCTAGCCATCCCATGCGGCATGGATGGTACAGACTTCAACGACCTCATGAACGAGCGCGGGATCGACTGGGTAGAAACTCAACTGAAAAACGCAACGATTCCGCAGACGAAGGAAGATCACAATCATGCCTATTGACAAATCAGAACAGATCCCCAGAATGGGGACCAGGCGTTCGCCGGGGAATAGTTACTCCGGATCCGGATCTAAGAGATCTCTCTTAGTAGAGATAAGGACATCATGAGCACCCGCACGCTGCTGATCCTCGCCGAGGTGTCCGTGGAGTGCGGCGAGGAGTTCTGCATCGCCTGCGAGAACTGGCACACGATGGGTGACGGCAGCCGCTACTGCCTGGCGACGAGCGAGCCGATCGAGAACGGCCGGCGAACTGACGGATGCCACAAGTCGCGCTCGAGGAAGCGCGCGCCGCAGAGAAGAGCCTGCACGAAGAGATTGAACGAGCAACGAAAGGGGAACGATGAACAAGTTCGAGATCCGAGGAACCTTCGAGCGAACCGAGACATTCGTCACGAAGGCCGGGAAGGAGATCATCACGCTGATTCTCGGGACGGACGGGCAGTATCCGCAGCTCGTGCCGATCAAGTGCTTCGGGCGCATGGTCGACAGCGCGAAGGAGTGTGCGAAGGGAGACATGGTGGAAGTCACCGGCCGTCTAGGCGGGCGAGACTGGAATGGGAAGGTGTACGGGGAGGCAGTGGCCGAGACGATCGAGGTGGTGGGAGGCAAGCAGGGGGAGAAGCAGCCGGAATCGCCTGCTGATTCTGAAGACTTGCCTTTTTGATCACGAACCAAAGGAGACACATGAAATCACAAGCAGAGTACGAGCAAGAGAATCCATTCCACGGCATGACCAGCGGGCAGAAGCGTGAGCGACTTCGTGGATCATTCACGCCAACTGGCCACTTCCCTAACCGTGTTGAGCGCCGCCGCAAATGGGCAGGCTCCTACCACGATAAGGGTGGACCGAACTGGAGGCGGGATGCGTGGGGGATCGGGATGTCTCACCCGAAGCGCCGCACACTTGGCGTCGTGGATGAAGGCGCGGTCGTGCGCAATGGAGGCAAGACAAACCGCAAGGCAAACCCAGTGAGCATCGAACGGAAGGATGACTAGCAGCATGAAAGACGCAGGATTTTCCGCACAGATCAAGAGCGTGAAGTTGACCGCTCACGACGAGGAAGACAAGACTATCCGCCGGGTTGAGTTCGCGCTGACCCGCGAGTTCAGCATCGAGGTGGCCGAGTGGCTTGGCCCGTTCGCGTGCGCACAGAGGGATGCGATGGTCAGGTGCGACCTCGACAAGTGCGAGATCGCTATCGACGCGTACCACTGCAAGCTGTCCATGACTGGAGCTGCCGGCAACGTCGAGACTGATGCAAGTGGGATCAAGTCGAAGGCAGAGATCAAGAAGACGAAGGAGGCGCAGCGCGAGGAAGTGACGCTGTCCTTCGAGGCGTACCCGACGTCCGTGCTGATGTCATTCTTGGCGGCATCGCTCAAGGAGCATGTCGACTGCTCGTTTTCGGCGCTGCAGCTGGAGATCGAATCGCGATGAACTGGGCATGTCCGAGGTGCGGAGCGAAGGCAAATGAGCACGGCGCTGGCGGTGCGGCCAAGTGCAAGGCAGGAGACCGACGCCATTGCCAAGGATTTCTTTGCGAATGCGGAGTCGACACCGACGACGATCACGGTGAGTCGCTGGCGACGCCGTGCCCGAACGCGTGCTGCTACCACTGCGGGTGGTATGGTACATTCCCGGCGCCGCCGAGAAAAGCTAAGACCTGGGAGAAGAAGGCGCTCGTCGCTGGTTGGACGCCTCCGGTCGGATGGGAAGGAGCATCAAATGAGTCCTGAAGAGCACGTCGCCGCGATTGAGGCAGCGCACAGGGAGCACGAAGAGCGGCTACGCGAGATGCTCACCGATCTCGCGAGTGCGTTCGCGCCTGATGCACCTGTGCAACCATCCCCTGCCGCTATCGAGCGTCAGCGAGTGAGGAATCTGTTCGTCGAATCGTGCGGCGCGATAGAGGCGCTGGCTCACATGGCGAAGATGGGCGTTGGGCACGTCGGGCTGGTAGCCGAGGTCAATCGGTGGGGGGCCCTACGCGCCAAGCTGCTGGAGCTGGACGCATAGTAGTGCGCGTGGCTGCGCCATTCCACGCAGGACGGGCGATCGGGCGCAAGGTGGTGTGTCGCCACGTCCAGCGAATCGGCGTGCATCTGGCGCTAGCTGGAGGCGCTACACGGGTTTGGCAGTCCGGAGCCCAAAAACGTCCGCAATTTTTTGCGCGATGGCCGAAAAGTGTCACGTTGCCATCGCGCAAGTCAGCGAAATGACTAGGCAAATTTCTGGCGCGCGGCTTGCTATAGCTGCGTTGGCCGAAGGCGAAAGGATGGATACGATGAGCGACGAGAAGACCGCGAGAGAGTCGAAACGCTGGGTGTGCTGCGGGGTTGACTGGGACAATATCGCTGCCAGCTGGGACATGATGAAGCCTTTCACCGTGTGCGCGGTGTGCGGCAAGCCGCGCCCTGCCCCCGAGCCGGAGACGAGCGAGCGGTTGGCGTGGGAGTTGGACAACGCGCATTGGCACATCGTGCGCGCGCCAGGCGCTAGCAAAGATCTGAAACCATTCAACGTTTGGTCATCCGACTGCAAGAGCTCTGCGCTTGCCTTCCTCGCCCGCGCCCGCGAGTTGCTGGTGCCTGAGTACGAACGGCAGCGTGATGCAAACTCGCTCATTCGCGCCGACAACGAACGGCTGGTGGCTGCCGTGGCTCAACACAGGAAGGATCAGATTTCGCTATCGACTCAAGTTGTCAAGCAGAAGGACGAGATCGACAAGCTGCTCTGCCATTTCAAACCCAGCGACGTCCCCGCG
>Ga0210092_1000019_pt1 | contig 16984 bp, 14 predicted proteins | sample WestPond_TuleB_D_FD_185585 | JGI IMG/M metagenome (GOLD analysis project Ga0210092, IMG submission 185585) | Wetland microbial communities from the San Francisco Bay, California, USA, that impact long-term carbon sequestration -... | ecosystem: Environmental > Aquatic > Marine > Wetlands ...
ATGTAGCTAAGATCCTGTACCAGGTATCCGCTGTTAATGGCCCGGGTGCGTATGTCGCTCCATTGGCGCCTGCTATCCCTGTAAAGATTGTACCATCAATGCTCTCTTGCCATTGTACCGTTACAAGACCATCGCCTGCCGGTGCTGCCGAGGTCAGGACTGCCGGAGTATCCCCGCTGCAGATCGTCTGTGTGCCGCTTACTGATCCCGGGGTCAGGTTGTTGACCGTCACCCGGTAACAGGCGACATTACCGGTCGTCAGGACCGCCGGACGCGTCACGACAATCGGTATCTGAACGCAGTTGCCCGGGTTGATGGTCAGGGTGGTGCCGGTCGGCGGCGTGAAGCCGATACCGACGCCGGTGACGGTACAACCGGAGCCGCTGGCCAGACCGGCCAGAGAGAACTGGTAGACAGCCGGTGTCGAGGACTCGTTGCAAATATTCAGCAGCATGCTCTTCGATGTCTGGTTGACACAGAAGCCGAGCACCGATGGGACCGTCGCGTGATCCTTGCACTTGCCGCGGTAGGCCGCAAGGTACAGGGCGCTGACATCGGTGGGGGCCAGAGCGCGCTTGAAGATTTCGATCTCATCAAGCCAGCCGTTGAACTCGCGGTTGACATAGAAGCAGCCGCCGGTGTTGAGGAAGGTACCGTGCCCGATATCCATGATCGGACCGGGCGACACCGTGGTGTAGAGCGGTCCGGCAATCGGCGTAAAGGTCGGGCCGACCTGAACGCCGTTGACAAAGAAGCGACCGGTAGGTACACCCGAGCGGCTGACAGTCACTGCGATATGCTGCCACTGGTTCAGCACAATCGGCGCGGTCGGGGTCTGGAATATCGCCTGGTTGGGATAGCTGAACATAACCAGCCCGAGAGAGGCCTGGGTACCGGTTCCGTTGTCTTTCACGTAGAAATTGACGCCATTGTTTCCGGCGTACAAATTCCACCAAATGCGGTTGTCCAGAATCGGGTCGCCGCAGGGAGAGAAGCCGTTGGAGTTGAACGGACCGCAGCCAACACCGAAGCCGACCGGTTTAATCCAGGCGTCGATGGTGAAATCGCCGGTGCCGACGGCCACGAACGGGTCATTGTACACCCGGACGATGTTGGAATTGGGATAATACGGGCCGAACAGGTAGGCGCCACCCACTTCGCCCGGGCCATAGGTAAAGGTCCCGATATGCGAGCCGTTGTGGGCGCCGGCGATATCGTGCCCAATGGCCGGAGCAGTCTCGTCGAGCGGATACCAGGCCAGCATGCCGCTGGGCGGCCGGACGCAGCAGGTGTCTTTCAACGAGTCGCAGACCCAGTTGCCGAAGTCAAGATTCAGCGTGTTGGCCGGCGGGAGAAAGACATTATAGACGCCGCCCGGGGGAGCGGTTTCAATCCAGTTGGGTTTCAAAACCTCGGTGAGGGTATAGGTACCGCTGGGAAGACCGTTGAAACAATACTGGCCGTTGCCGCTGGTGGTTGTCGTCGCGTTGACCGGACCGGTCAGGTTAATGGTCCAGTTCCCCAGCAGCGGTTCGCCCGGATCGTGGAAGCCGTCGCGGTCGGTGTCGAAGAACTTGACGCCGCAGATATTCCCGGTTTCCTGGGGCTTGCAGCACTGGTTGACAATCAACTCCACATAATCGACTTCGGTTTCATCGCGGATCACGACACTGAACGAACCGCTGATGATCGAGGACAGAATGTTTGACGGACCGCTGAAAGTGGTCGGTAGATTGGCCAGATCCAGGCAGACGGTCATGGTGTCGCCGAGATCCCAGCTGACGTCCGTACCGCCGGTGGCGATGCCGATCAGGTCATTCATGGAGATGGCGCCGATCAGACCAACACCGGGCCAGTCGCCCAGACCGAGCTGATCATCAGTAGAGCCGGCTGCGACTGCTTTCAGATGGACACACAATTTGGCGCCGACTATCAGGCAGGTGGAATCCCAGCAGTTGGAAAAGGTATGGCCGAAGCAGTGCTTCAGGATTGGTTCGTCGAAAATCGGCGCCGGGCCGCCGCTGCAATTTTGCAGAACAGCCAGAAGCGCCGCGCTGGGAGAGGCCGGTTCCGGACCGTTGAAATTATCCATAGTGCCGGCCAGGCAGGTGTCGCTGCGCGGATGGTCGCAAAGCTTGTTGCCGAAATTGAGATTGGTGACAACCTGGTTGACACCGACCGTTATAGAATAGGTGCTGGAGGTCGGGCAGGTTTGAGACCAGCCGGGCTGGGCGGTCTCGGAAACGGTATAGCTGCCCGGAGGAACATTGAAGAAATAGTAATTGCCGAGCGCGTCGGTCGTGGTCGTCCAGCCGTTGGACAGATTGATAGTCCAGCCGGAAAGGACCGGCTCGCCGGACTGGTGGATGCAATCGCCGTTGACATCGTTCCATTTGGTCCCCTGGATCGTGCCATTGGGGTTGCAGCATTGCGGCTTAAGAAGCGCCACGCCGGTGCCGGCCACGTAGCCGGTCACGTTCAGGCCCATCGCGACGTTGTACACATTCTGGACTTTAATTTCCAGACAATTCCGCCCGGCCACGAAGAAATTCGGATTGGTGATATTGAAACAGGTCGGATTATTCGTGTTAAACGACGGATTGGGGGTCGAGCCGATGAAGTTGCCGTTGAGGTAAACGTCGGCACGGTCGTCGGCCCGCAAACACAGGTAGACATTTGTCGGCAGCGCGCCGGGTTTGACACAGAAGCAGTAAGAATAGCAATAGAAGCCGTTGCTGTCGTTGGCAGCCGTGGGATAGGAGCTGATCCATTGACTTCCCGGCATGGGGTTTTGCCAGGCCGGATTTTTCAGGATGACCCAGGCCGGCCGCGGCTCGGTAGTAGTGGGGTCGGGGTCGCAAGTGACCGTCCAGTAATAATCGGCCGAGCCGATGGTATAGGTCGTGTTGGCGATCTGGTCATAGCCGGTATTGATGATCACCGTATCGGTGCTGCAACTGTCAAGGTCGGCCCCCAAAGTCGAGGCCCGCGCCGGCGCGGGACCGGCGACGGCGAGCACCAGCGATCCCAGGAAAATAACAAGACAGACGAATCTCCACGATCGTGTCATAGTACCTCCTCTAAGCATCCATGCGGTCGGCAGGATAATAATTTTTTGGTAAAGAAAGCGGATACCCGATAATCCGCCATTGTTAATGGACTAATTATATCTATTATAGGATTTTTATGCAAGCGATTTTTGCGGGAGCGCAGCCGACGCGGCCGATGCGGGCGGAAATTGCGTGTCTATTTCCGCCGACGATACGAGGATGCATCGCCCTGCCGCGGAAGTAAACGTCCGGCTCAGCCGATAATCAGAGAGCGCATGGACAGGGACGCCAGATCGAAACCGACGAGGGGAAAGCGCACCGGGTCGGAGGCGACTCCGGCACCGGCGGCGTAGAGCAAGGGCAGGAAATGGTCGGGTGTCGGATGCGACTGGCGGCCGTCGGCACTTTGCAGGGCGGTCGCAAGAAAGTCCAGATCGTGCCTTTCGACGGCATGGGCTACGGCCAGGTCAAAATCGCGGGCCCAGGACGGCGTGGCAGTTTCCCCCGAATACGCGCTTTGCATTGCATGACGCAGATTGTGGGTGATATTCCCGCTGCCCATGATCAGGATACCGTCGTCTCGCAGCGGCGCTAATAATTGACCGATGGCTATATGGTCGGCCGGAGTCAAAGAACGGTTGATGCTGAGCTGGACGACCGGAATATCGGCGGCGGGGTACATATGCAGGAGAATCGACCAGGTGCCATGATCGATGCCCCAGTCGTTGGAGGCAAAAGCCTGAAATCGATCCAACCGGGTAACCAGTTGACCGGCCAGAACGGGATTTCCCGAAGCGGGGTAGTCGATCTTATAGAGTGGTTCGGGAAAGCCGCCGAAATCATGGATGGTTTTGGGATATTCATCGGCAGTGACGGCGGTCGCCGGAACATACCAATGGGCGGAAATCGCCAGGATGGTCTTCGGCCGTGGTACGAGGGTGGCCAGCGCGCGGAAACCCCGGCTCCACTGATTATCCTCGATGGCGTTCATGGGGGAACCGTGGCCCACAAACAACACCGGCATGCGAGCAGATTTCTGATTTGGCATCGATGTCATTGTATCTATTACGTCATATTGCCCGGTTCGGCGCCAAAATTATACGTATCTGGTCGGTAAAATCCTTATTAGTCCCAAAAAAGAAGCGGCGCCGAGGCGCCGCTTCTCATATTTCCAGCGAATGCACTTGGTCGCTTATTTCATTTTTCTGCGCAAAAGACCGGTTCCGGCCAGACCCAGGCCCAAAAGAAGCATGGTGGCAGGCTCCGGCACCGGAGGAGTACCCTTTTCTGCGTCATGGGAGTTGGGGGCAAAGGTGAACTTGCCGTCGGAACCCCGGAAGTACGCATAGCTGTCGAAGTGCAGCCATGAATAGGTTGTCGTGACCTGGAATTTAAAAATCTTCCCCGGCGCGGTATCGGCGTAATTGCCCGGCTGCATATTATGCACGATATCCGGATAGGTATCCACCAGAGAGGATATTGACAACTCCATATAATCCGTGGGATAGACGCCGTGGGGCGGATAGTCACCCGTGCTGTTGCCCCATGAGGGAGGGGTGCCGTTGGCGAAGTTGTTGTAATCGATCCCGTCAATGGTTAAAGCACCGGCGACGGGCAACTGGTTCGGAGCCAGGGCACAGACCAGGTTGAGATCGTACAACGGCTTCGAATCGGTATTTGCTGTAATCACCCACAATTCAAAGCTGTTGCTCGACGTCACCCAAGTCTCCGTGGCAGTGTTCCAGGTGGCACTGGGATCGTTGATGTAGGTCTGAAGGGCCGGTATGGCATGTGCGACAGAACCACATGCAATCACAGCGATTGTGACCAACATCAGGAGCAATTTCTTGTTCATTTGATCTCCATAGATATAAAAGCAGTCTTCTTTTGAACTGATATTGGCAAATACCATACCAATTATATCGGAAAAAAGCGGAGAGTCCGATCGGTTTTTGACTTTGCCTTACAACGAGTTATGAATATCGGCGAAAATGGCAGGAATTTCATCTCATATCAATATGCAATTCAGTGCAGATTATAATAGGTCAGTTGCATAAACTGAGATATGTGAAAGGGCAGGATAGGCCAATGGACACTTTTGAGGCATAGGTAAATATGGGGCAGATAAATTTTAATCGGCCGGCTGAATAGCGTGGTTTTTCTACTGATTTTTTACTCTTTCCCCCGGACGGGATCGGGGAAATCGCGATAGAGGGCTGATTTGAAATCAGTGACGGCGGAATAGACCGGATGATGATGCTTCTCAACTTCACCAGTCCGGGTTGCCACGGCCTGAAACGCCTGCTCCAGCTGTTGCAAATTGGAAACGGCGATAATGATATGGAATTCGCCCAGATCATCCGGGCTAAAACCAAATTTGCGCCGGGTCAATTTGTATTCGATGATCAGACCTTTTTCCATCAGATGGCCGAGGTAGGCGGCGACGTCGCGGCTGAATTCAAGGTCTTTGGAGCTGTCTTTCAGGTTGCACCAGATATGATAATAATCCATGAAATAGTATACGGCCCTCCCCTGCCGATGTTGCTGTCTGAAACTTTGACGGGAAAAGCCTCGTCTAAAAACTGAATGAGTTCATTGGCCCATTGCCGGTGTTCGCCGTTCATTGGGCGGGAGGTTCGGAATGGAAAAGCATACCAAGATATTGGGGGTTCTCTTTATCGCCGGTGGGGTGCTGCATATTTTTGTGGGGAGCATTGTGATGATGATCCTCGCCGGAGGCGTGATTTTCGCCAATGAAGGACGGATAATGGCCCTTCTAATGACGCTGGCGACGATTGTCGGTATCGTGGCGATCATCAAAGGAATCCCCGAGATTATCGCCGGGTGGGGCATCCTGCTTAGAAAAAAATGGGGCCGAATCCTGGGGATTATCATGGCCGCGCTGGATATTTTTCATATTCCATTCGGCACCGCTCTGGGGATTTACGCCCTCTGGGTGCTTTTCAACAGCGAGACGGAAAAATTACTGAGCAAATAGGCCCCGCGCGAGAATCATTCAATCATAATTCTTGGGGGCAAGCAGATATTTGGACCGGATCCTATCCGGCCGAACATCAAACCCGGTCATAATCACCGCGCCAGTTCTTGATCGATTTTTTGATCTGATCGTCAGTCAACTTTTCGTCAATGGCCCGTGCGGCCAGTGTTAGAAATTCATCATCTGGGGCAAAGCGCAGGGCAATAATCTGCCGCATGGTCAAGCGGGAATCCAGGAGTTTTCCGGTCAGGACAAAATGCCGGAGATTTTCCTCGGCGCGGATGGCTCGATCCTGGGCTTTCAGGGGAAATACCCGGATATAAATAAACATTAAAAAAAGCGACAGATTGACAACGACCAGAAGCGAAGCGCTGTATAACCCCGCATGGTTGCCGATGGTTTTGATCAGATTCACACATGACCCGATCAGAGTAAGTATAATCAGGGAAAACAGGACAAAGTGAAAGAGCGGCACGAACCGCCGATGATTGGCATAGTTTTGATCCGGCATATACATTTCCTTTCATCACGTTAGATTATTTTCATCAGTATATCCATGTTGAGGAGTTGCGCGCAATAGAGGATCAGAAAGGTTGGTGAAAAATGGAATTCTGTGCCTCAAAATCGGATGCGTGTTATTTATGCGGAATTAGATTGCAGGCCTGATGATGATTGTGTAACTATCAGGTCTGTTTGTATAAGGGAAGATGTCATGACTAAGCTGCCGCCGCCGCCTGAGATGTACCGCGCTCTGGTCAACAGGGATAGTAGTTTTGAGGGCGTTTTTTATGTTGGGGTCAAGACCACCGGGATTTTTTGCCGTCCCACCTGCCCGGCCAGAAAACCGAAATCGGAAAATGTCGAGTTTTTCGGATCATCACAGGAGGCGCTCTATGCCGGATACCGCCCCTGCTCCCGCTGCCGGCCGCTGGACAGAGAGAAAAAAGCTCCGGAGCTGGTCAAACGGCTGTGTGATCTGGTGGAGAAGTCCCCGGGGGGGAAAATCACGGGGAGGGAGCTACAGACATTGGGGATTGACCCGTCGACCGCCCGCAGGCAATTCAAGCAGTATTATGGTATGACTTTCCAGGCATACCACCGGGCCCGGCGTATGGGGCTGGCGCTGCATGAAATTCGAGACGGAGAATCGGTCATCGGGGCGCAGATCGACCATGGATTCGATTCCGCCAGTGGCTTTTGGGATGCATTCCGGCAGCTGTTCGGACAACCGCCGAGCCGGGCGCTGCAGGTCAACTGCCTGCTCGCCCATTGGATCGACACGTCGTTGGGGGCGATGCTGGCGGTCGGAGATGATAGCGGCATACATCTCCTTGAATTTGTGGACCGCCGGGGACTGGAAAACGAGATTATCAGGTTAAGAAAACGGACGGGCGGCTTTATCGTACCGGGACGCAATAAGCATCTTGATAATATCGAAAAAGAGATAAAAGGATATTTCGACGGCAAGTCAATGGAATTCAAAACGCCACTGGTTCCTGCCGGAACACCGTTTGAGCAGGCGGTTTGGAAACTGCTTGGCACGATCCCTCCGGGCAAAACCTGGTCGTACTCACAATTGGCCCGGAAACTGGGGAATCCGGCCGCCACCCGGGCGGTGGGTCGTGCCAACGGCCGCAATTGTCTGGCGATAGCTATCCCCTGCCATCGAGTGATCCGGGCCGACGGCGCATTGTGCGGTTATGGCGGCGGTATCTGGAGAAAACAGTGGCTGCTTGATCACGAGAGGCAGATACTGGCCGGTGATAGCGGTGTAAGGAAGCAATCTATCAAAGCAGCAGGGAACAGTCAGCATGCGGGCCGTTGATGTTATTCGCTTGTTGGCCTTGGCGGCGATCTGGGGCGGGTCGTTTATTTTTATGCGGGTTCTGGCCCCGGTATTGGGGCCGGTGGTCACGGCCGATTTACGGGTGCTGATCGCCGGGGTTGCCCTTCTGCTGTTTTTCATGGTGATCAGGTTCGATCCCCAGTGGCGGCGGTTCTGGAAAGAATATCTGCTTATTGGGGCGGTCAACTCGGCCATTCCGTTTTATCTGTTTTCATTTGCGGCGCTGCATATCCCGGCGTCGTTGTCGGTGATATTGAACTCCACTGCGCCTCTTTTCGGGGCCATTTTTTCCGCGATCTGGCTGGGGGAACGGATAACGATCGGCAAAGGGATCGGCTTCATTTTGGGGATCACCGGGGTCATTTTGGTGGCGTACAAAGGATCAGTCAATACTGACCCGATGTTTGTCTGGGCGGTCAGCGCCTGTATTGGCGCCACTGTTTGCTATGGTTTTGTTACCACCTACGTCAAAAGATTCTGCTCCGAGGTGGCTCCGATGGGTATTGCCGGCTGCAGCCAGTTCATGGCCGGTGTGGTATTAGCCCCGGCGATTATCTTCTCTCCGATCAGGGGGACTGTCACGCTGACGGTGGCGGGCGGGGTGCTGGTGTTCGCCCTGCTTTGCAGTGCTGTCGCCTACCTGCTTTATTATCGGCTGATTGCCGATGTCGGCCCTACCAAAACGCTCACGGTGACTTTCTTGATGCCGGTATTTGGGATGTTGTGGGGGAGTCTCTTTTTGCGTGAGTCAATCTCAGCGGCCATGATTATCGGCGCCGCCATGGTGATTTCCGGTACCGGTTTGGTACTACTCATCAGAAAGCCTCGTCCGGTCGCGTTGTCGATAGCTGAGCCGTAGCCGGGCGTTTCGCGGATAGTCGCACGGTCGGTCAGGCAGGTATTTGGGTATTCCGGGAGACCAAGGCAGAATTATCCGGTAAATTATTATAGGCGGGCGGGGCAACCTTGATTATCATGAATCGTAAAATAGCAGAACACCGCCGGGTAGACGAATTTTATAAAGTTATATCAGAAGGGATCTTCAATGGTACGATTGACTATCGCGCTCCTTTTTGTGGGAGTCATCATGTGGGGTATCGGCGCGCCGCTGGCGAGCGCCGAAGGGAACAGCCATGGTATCGACCCCAAAAATTTCGATACGACCTGCGCTCCCTGCAAAGATTTCTATCAATATGCCAACGGCAACTGGCTGAAAAATAATCCGATTCCGGCGGCCTATCCGATGTGGAATATCGATGAGGAACTTCGTAAGCGCAATTACGACATGCTTAAGGAAATCCTGGAGTCCGCCGCCATGGATAAAGCAGCGCCGAAGGGGTCCGAGCGGCAGAAAATCGGCGATTTCTTTGCAGCCGCCATGGATACGAACAAGATCGAAAAGGACGGCATTGCACCGTTGAAAGCGAACCTGGACAAGATCGCGGCCATCACGACGAGAAAGGACCTCGAGAAGGTTATCGCCGCTTTCCAGAATCAGGGTTTGGGGGTGGTTTTTGATATCACCGCCGATCAGGATTTGAAAAATACGACGATGGAGATTGTGTATGTTTACCAGGGCGGCCTGGGGATGCCGGATCGCGATTATTACACGAAATCGGATGACGAAATCAAGAAGATCCGGGATACGTATGTTGCCCATGTGACAGCCATGTTCCGGCTTTTGGGGGACAGTCCGGAAGCCGCCAAAGCCGCCACTTCGTCGGTGATGGATATCGAAACGAAGCTGGCAGAGGCGTCACTTACCAAAGTGGAACTGCGCGACCCGAACGCCGAATATAATATCAAATCACTGGCCGAAGCCGAAAAGCTCAGCCCCAACTTCTCCTGGACCGCCTTTTTCAAGACGGTGGGACACCCGGAAGTGACCAGTTTCTCGTACGCTCATCCCAAATATGTCGGTCGGATGGATTCGCTGATCGCCCAGGAGCCGTTGGCCAACTGGAAAAATTACCTCCGCTGGCATGTCGTTCACGCCTCCGCTCCGTACCTGGGATCGGCCTTCGTCAACGAGGATTTCAATTTCTACAGCAAGACGCTGCGAGGCAGCAAAGAGCTCAAGCCGCGCTGGCGCCGGGCTCTCGAAACGATCAATTTCGCGTTGGGTGAAGCCCTGGGCAAACTGTACGTGGAAAAGGCATTTCCGCCCAGCGCCAAAGCAAGCGCCATGGAGATGGTCGACAATCTCAAAGTGGCGCTGCATGACCGGATACAGAATCTGCCCTGGATGAGCGAAGCCACCAAAGAGAAGGCATTAAAGAAGCTGGCATCATTCACGGTCAAGATTGGTTACCCGGATAAATGGCGCGACTACTCGGCCCTGACTGTCGACCGGAGTTCATATGCCGAAAATGCCCAGAGGGCTGCGGCCTTTGAACTGCATCGTCAGTTGAACCGGATCGGCAGACCGGTCGACCGGACGGAATGGGGTATGTCGCCACAGACGATCAACGCCTATTACAATCCGACCATGAATGAGATTGTCTTCCCGGCCGGAATCCTTCAGCCACCGTATTTCGACGCCCAGATCGACGATGCTGTCAACTATGGCGGCATGGGAGCGACGATTGGTCATGAGATGACCCACGGATTTGACGATGAAGGAAGCCAGTTTGCCGCCGACGGCAATCTTGAAAACTGGTGGACGGAAGCGGATCGGAAGGAATTCGATAAGCGCTCCGATATTCTGGTCAAGCAATTCGACGACTACGTCGCCGTGGATTCGCTCCACTGCAACGGCAAGCTGACCCTGGGCGAAAATATCGCTGACCTGGGCGGTCTTCTGGTTGCCTATGACGCACTGGAAAAATCGCTGGCCGGAAAAGAAAAGAAACTGATCGACGGCTTCACGCCGGAACAGCGCTTTTTCCTGTCGTACGCCCAGAGCTGGCGGACCAATATGCGTCCGGAATATCTGAGGCTGCTGGTCAACACTAATGAGCATGCCCCGGCCAATTTCCGTACCCTGGCGCCGCTTCAGGATATGCCGGAATTTTATAAAGCGTTCGGCTGCAAACCGGGCGATAAAATGGTACGCGACGATAAGGATATTGTCCGGATCTGGTAGCAATTCTGTACTGATCCTGGTTCTGAAGAGAACCCGAAATAACAAAGGCAGACTCACGTGAGCCTGCCTTTATTTTTGAAGACAGTTCGGATTAAAAGTCGAGGTTCGCCGGTTCGAAATATTCCCGGGCATGCTGACAGCAGGGACATTTGGCCGGCGGCTCTTTCCCCTCGTGTACATAGCCGCAGACGCTGCATTTCCACTTGATTGGCGTCTCCCGCTTGAACACCATCCCGGACTCCACCAGCTCCAGCAGTCGTTTGTAGCGGTCGCGATGATGTGCCTCAATTTTGGCGATCAACTTGAAAAGGACGGCGGCCGCCTTATTCCCCTCGGCTTCCGCTTCCATGGCAAACTGCGGATACATGCCGGTTGTTTCTTCGTCCTCCCCGGCTATCGCTGCTTTCAGGTTGGCGGCTGTATCGCCGATACCGCCCAATAACGCGAACTCATCCTTGGCATGCCGCATTTCGTTTTCGGCCGTTTCCTCGAAGATCTTGGCGATGTAATGATACCCCTCTTTGCGGGCCGCCTTGGCATAAAAGGAATATTTATTTCGCGCTTGAGACTCGCCGGCAAACGCCGCTTTGAGATTTTCAGTCGTCTTGCTCATCCCACTCTCCTTTATATGAATCATTCCGTGTTATTCTCTCCCAGACCAGAGCCGCGCCAGAGTTCTGCCGCTCATCATTCAATAAAGCTTTCATTCGTTGGCAAGTCAAACGGGAATTCAGGGGGTGGACAACGCAGCGATACCACTTGCCCCCGGAGACCTTCGGGTGTTATGTTCCGAAATATCTGATATCCGGGCGGTATAAAGCCGTGCCGATGGAATGAAGGAGATGGAGATGACCAAGGTTGATCAGAATCTGGCGGATGCCCTGATTAAGGCAATTCGGGCGGAACGGGACGGAAACAGCTTTTATATGATGGCGGCCCAGAGCAGCAGCGACGCCAAGGGGAAGCACATATTCGAAACGCTGGCTAAAGAAGAGCTGGATCATATGAACTTTCTGACCCTGCAATATCATTCGCTTCTGCGGACCGGCACGGTGGATTTGACTGTCAAGCTCGGCCCCCGGCTGGACTTATCGGAAAGCTGGCCGATTTTCTCCGAAAGCATCAAAAGCCGGATCAAGGGGTCACATTACGAGATGAGTGCGCTGGCTATCGGGGCCCAGCTGGAGCATGACGCCATGCTGTTTTATAAGCAGCAGGCGGAAAAGGCGGCCAGCCCTGACGCCCAAAAGTTTTTTGCTGAATTGGCCGAATGGGAAACGGGGCATTATAATGCCCTGATTACGCAGCAGCAGCTTCTCAAGGAGGATTACTGGGGCGAGTCCGGATTTGCCCCCTTTTGATGCCCGGCGATTTTCCTTTTGCGTTCTATGAGCTGATGACAAGAACGATGATGACGACCGCCGCCAGAAGCAGACGGTAATAGGCAAAAACATTCAGGGAGTGCCGTTCGAAAAAGCGCAGCAGGGTGCGGATGGCAAAATAGCCGACAATACCGGCTGTTATGGCACCGGTCAGCATGACCAGCCACTGATGACTGGTGAGACCTATTTTATACGCCTCCCCCATTTTCTTGAGACCGGCGCCGAAAATAACGGGAGCTGAAAGCAAAAAGGAAAAGCGGGCGGCGGCGCTTCGTTTCATCCCCTGCGCCAAACCGGCGACAGTAGTAATGCCTGATCTTGAAGTGCCGGGAAGAAGGGCCAGGACTTGGGCGCAGCCGATAAGTATTGCCGTACCCCACCCCATTTCTTCGATCTCTTTGCGCTTGGGGGCAAACCGTTCGACTATGATAAATAAAAGTCCGACGGCGGCCATAAAGCCCGAAACCAGCCAGAGACTTCTAAAGGTCGTATCGGCCCATTTTTCCAGAAGAAATCCGCCGATGCCGGCCGGGATTGAGGCGACTAATATGAACCAGGCCATTCGCTGGTTGAAATCGTTCTTGACGTTCCAATTCCTAAGGCTTTGAAAAAAGGCGATGACAAAAGCAATGATATCATGCCAGAAGTACGCGACCACCGCTACCAGCGTTCCCATATGCAACGCCACGTCGAAAGTCAAATCATCGACAAAGCCGAATTTCAGCAGGTCATGGGCAATTACCAGATGTCCGGAGCTGGAGACCGGCCAGAATTCAGTCAGTCCCTGGATGATTCCCAGCAGGGCCGCATAGAAGTAATCTGTCATACCTTTTCCTTATCAAAGTAGGCATTACGCCGTAAAACAGAGACTTGATGGCCCCAATATGTATGAAGCGAACCCTTGATTTCCATATCAAACTGACCGGTTTAAGAAAATCATCAGAAGAGCCATGGCCGTTTTGAAATGACGATGGTGCCCCGTTTTGCATACTTTCTGCCATTGGATTCTTCTGGGAATATCCGGACCGCGGATCGACAAAGTTAACTATTTGAATCTGAACATGATAGCGGCATTGAAGTTTTGCCGGACATTTGGCGTGCCGCTTGCTTTATGCACTATTCGAGGTACTTATGGAAGGTTTTAGCTTAGTTTTTGCCAATTATATCAATATTCAGCTCACGGCGCTCCTGGTCGGGGTCCTGTTTTTTGCCATGATCGGTTTTCGGGAGCTGAAAAGCGAAGATTTCACCGGATTGGTCTATATCCTTCTGGCGATGTTTTTCCTCTGCATTCACGGCTATCTTTTATGGGATCAGTCCTTTGAAAACTCGAATATCCAGCAGGTCGGTTTTTGGCAATGGTCGGTACGGTATCTGGCGCCGGCGCTGATTATTCTTTTTATGGTGCTGGGAGGTGTGAGCTTTATTATGGCCCGTTATGGGGCAGCGATCGTGAAAATTTTTTCCGGGCTGCTTCTGGTCGGGTTGCTCTTCTTCCTCGGTGTAAGCTGGCCGATTGCCATGAGAGGTGCGGCGGTTTTGATCTGGAGCGGACTCTGGTTCCGGGTCGAGCTGAGGGCTATCGGTTAATCAATTTTCTTATCTTTAGAGTCTTCTTCGTTCAATTTTTCAATATTACATACCGAACCAAAATTGCTCCAACTGCCGGAGAGTGGTTATCCTTAATTCCGGCGGAATCATGGTCATAAACCATTTCAGATTACTGTAGCGGTGCAAAAGCAGCAGCTTCATTAGCCTCCGGCTCAGATCTGCTGTCAGTTCTTTTTCGACATATCCATAGGACGACAAAAACAGTCGAAACAGGTCGCGATTACCCTGAGTGAGAAACAGGCCGACGGCACAAAACTCATATTCCCGGTGGCCGATCATGGAAGGTTCGAAATCGATCAGGCCGGATAGGTGCCACTCGTCGCCCTTCCTGACGACAAAGATATGCTCCTGCATCAATTCGGTGTGCAAGGGAGCTATCTGGGTCGGGTCGTGGAGGTCTATTGAAATGCTATCGCAATAATCGGTCAACTGTGATACCCATCGTTCATCCAGCCCAAAAGCGCGGTGATTGTCGATAAGAGCGGCCTTTTGATGATCGATAAACGGATCCCAGGCAAAGGGAGCGGACCGGAAGGGGTCGTGCGGCAATTGGTGCAAGGCCCGGATCGCATTGCCCAATTCACTGATAATGCGGCGCTTTTGAACCGGGGAAAACGACGCCCAGACCGTGCGGAGGGGTTCACCCGGCAGTTTTTCCATGATAAGATAGGGGTACTTTCCCCATGACGCGGCGGCGTCGAGGCGGGGCGTGGATACCGGCAATTTCCCGGACAGGTCTTTGAGAAACAGAGCTTCCGTCTCAAAAAAGTCACGCTCATTGGGAGGAAATATTTTTATTATATGACGATCTGCCACACTATGAAGCAATCGCGATCCGCCGGTAATTCTGGTGCAATCCAGCGGCAGGCTGTGATGCGAACATACGGCCTGCGTCAGTTTCAGGCATTCCTGCGGCTGTTGCAGGAGCTGTTCAAACTCGATCTTTTCCCTCTGGTTCGTTTCAGATTGGCTCATATTTTATTCACTGAAATTGGGGACTCTGCAATGGACTTATCCGTGAAAAAAGCCTGAGTCGGGCGTTTTGCGCGCAGGACTCAGGCTTTGCATTCTCTACGGCGAATCGTCACTTCTTGTCAGTTGACGACTCCATCGCTTTTCTTGCCATCACACTATGCCGGCGGCTGTACGCAAAGTAGATGACCAGGCCGATCAGAAGCCAGACAAACAGCCGCATCCAGTTTTCCGCCGGTAGCGAAAACATGAGGAGGATACAAATGCCTATTCCCAGGATAGGCACATAGGGATACAGCGGCGCCCGGAAGGGACGTTCGGCCTCGGGGTGTTTGACCCGCATGATCAGCACGGCGGCGCAAACGATAATGAACGCCAGCAGGGTGCCGATGTTGACCAGCTCCGCCAGAATGCGCAGGGGAAGAAGTGCGGCCATTATGGAGACAAAGAAGCCGGTGGTAATGGTTGACTTCCACGGGGTCCGGAATTTAGGGTGTACGGCGCCGAAGACTTTTTCCGGCACCATACCGTCACGGGCCATAGCCAGCATCACCCGCGGCTGACTGAGCATGAGCACCAGAAGAACCGATGTGATACCGGCGACAGCGCCGATGGATACCAGAAATTGTGCCCAAGGCAGGCCGACCTGTCGGAAGGCATCGGAGACCGGCGCTTCAATATTGATCTTGTCGTAGGGAACCATGCCGGTCAATACCGCGGCCACGCCGATATAAAGCACGGTGCAGATGAGAAGTGAGGCGACAATGCCAATAGGGACATCGCGGTTGGGCCGTTTGGCTTCTTCGGCATGAGTGGAAACCGAGTCAAAGCCGATATAGGCAAAGAAAACCACAGCCGCCCCTGCCAGCATTCCCAAGGGGGCACCTCCGGCGTCGGATTGTCCCGCGACCAGGTGTCCGAAAAAGCTGATGCCGCTGTAGCCGTAGGGAGCCAGTGGCTTCCAGTTGGCCGGATTAATATAGAAAGCTCCGACTGATATGACGAAGAGCACAATCATGACTTTGACACCGACCAGGGCGGCATTGAGTCCGGCGCTTTCGCGGATGCCGATCACGAGAATAGTCGTGATGATAATGGCGATAATGATGGCCGGAAGGTCAATCATGGCGCCGGTCGACACGATGTGCCCGAGAGCGGGATCATAATCGATCGGGGCGGTGCTGATGATATGAGGAAGCTTGAGACCAAAAATTCCTATGAAGTCCTGGAAATATTTCGACCAGCCGTGCGCTACCGTGGCCGAGGCCACGGAGTACTCCAAAATCAGATCCCAGCCGATAATCCAGGCCGGTAATTCGCCAAGGGTGGCATAGGCGTAGGTATATGCCGAGCCGGCTACGGGGACCATGGATGCAAACTCGGCGTAGCACAGGGCTGCGAAAACACAGGCCAAACCGGCCACGACAAAGGAAATCATAAGGGCCGGTCCGGCTTTGTCATGAGCCACCTGACCAACCAGAACGAAAATCCCGGTGCCGATAATACAGCCGACTCCCAGACTGGTCAGCCGCACCGGACCCAGAACACGCCGCAGACGGTTTTCCCCCTTCATCTCTTCGAGGAGAAGGCTGAGCGGTTTTCTGACAAACAGATTACTTGCCATCGGTATTACCAGTTTAATGTGGAGTTATAGCCAATCACAAGCGCCCCCGGTAGTCGGTCGATCTGTCTACTGTCATCGTTGTCAGCAGCAATCATTGTCATTCGACAAGGTCGTTCGATCCTTTCGCTTGGTTATCGAAAGGATCGAATGAGTTTGGATGCAAATTACGGAGTTGACAGGTCGAAGGCAACGGAATTCTGAATGACAATAGACAGGGAATTGGTCCGGTTTATTTTTTCAGCTCTTCCGCCCAGTTTTGCACCACGACAAAGGCAGCTTCGGCGTCGGCGTCGGCCGGAGTCAGGAGCAAAAACCGTTGGCCATCGGCCGTCGGCGCAAACGGGATAAGAGATTGTGCGCCGTTAAATGCGAGGCGGTGATTGAATAATTTGACAGGCGTACCGATTTCGAGGCCG
>Ga0210092_1000020_pt1 | contig 14799 bp, 26 predicted proteins | sample WestPond_TuleB_D_FD_185585 | JGI IMG/M metagenome (GOLD analysis project Ga0210092, IMG submission 185585) | Wetland microbial communities from the San Francisco Bay, California, USA, that impact long-term carbon sequestration -... | ecosystem: Environmental > Aquatic > Marine > Wetlands ...
GAGTATGTGCATTAAATACCGAAGGAGTAGGAACATGGTCTGATGTCTCATATTTTAAAACTGATTTTTTAAATGTTCGTACTTTAAATTATTCCATTCAAAAATATTTTCTTTCAATAAGTTGCACTCCAGAAAAATTACAGTACGTTCTACCTCAATCGGGTTATGTTGAAATAAAGTTATGTGATATACGGGGATTAACTTTTAATATAATTAAAAGATATGAAAATTCGGGAAACCATTCTGTATTTGTGCCTTTAATAGCCCATGGTAGTTATATCGTTATTTTTAAATTAAACAATTATACTCAAAAAGAAAAAGTCATCATAAAATAATATTTATTTTGGCACATAATAGGTGCCACTACCAGTTAAAATAGTGGTGACCACTATCGGTTTCTGATCTTCTCGCCAGATGCTATTGGAATCCAGAACCATGGAATGCATGGTGTAGACCCTTGCCCGTGGAGTTTTACCCCTTGTGCGAATGAGCACTGCTACCTGAATATGGGTGGTTTTGTCCTGCACGTACTCTTTCAAATACACCTTTTTATCTCTCAGGACGATCATTTTTGCTCCTGGCGGGCAGAGTCTTAGGCTTTCCTCCTGTTTCAGACAGAAAAAAGGATACATCTGAATCGGGAAAAATTCATACCGTTCGTGAGTCTGCAAACATCGAGCTTGATATTTTCGCTCGAGCCTATTTAATGCGGGAAGATATTTATTTTCATTGACCGGGCACTCCACGATTTCCCGTGGAATGCTTTTTACTGCCATCGCCGAGTCCTTTTTTATGGTCGGCGCCTGTTCCATCAATGACAGGTTGATCGGAGCACAACACATCATCACAGTTAGTATCGCCAGTAGTGCTTTCATAACCCAATCCTCCTGGATTAAAGAGATTCCATCGGGATCGGTATCTATGATGGGGGGAAAGATTTCTTTTTTAATTTGAGGAGTTCTATCTACTTAGATTATACCATCAATTGTGCTCGGGATTCAATTTTTTATTTTGGTTTGGTAGCGAGTAGATCTTTTCCGGTGTGGGTGTATCCTCTTCAAAATCGGGTTTTTCCCAATACAGTGTAACAGGTTTTTTCGGCATTTCCGGGGAATTTTTCTTCTTCCGCTCCATACTTAAAGCGGTTAATTAACAGAGTATTACGGACCGGTTCCTTTAATGGCTTCCCTTACTTTCGTCAGGGTTTCGCCTAGCCAGTTTGTTCCACGCCACGTTGCTCTGTTCTTGGCCCGGGGATCGTCTTTTCTGAGTCCAATGCCCCATATGCAGTCCTCAGGACTCGCTTCGACGAGCGTGGTTCCTTCCGTGGCCAGGAGCTCTCGTTTCAGATCCTCATTCTGGGTGTATTTCGCGTAGCTACCGCGGAAGACGATCTCTCGAGCAGCTGCGTCCCATTTCGCTTTATCGAAGCCTCTGACCTGCCGGCCGTATTCCTTTTGATCTCGGGGCATGACCGCTGACATGATTTTTCTTTCGGTCTCTTTGTCACCGAAGAGCCGTGCCTTTTCGATCATCATCCACTGCTCCGCACAGTTATAATAAACGCCATCGATCTGAAAGGGACTCGGATGCCATTGTGAAAACGGCCCTGACCAAAAAAACGTGAATTTTTCCATATTTATTCCTTTCTGGGGAGATCATCGATGATAAGGCCTTTTCCTAATGAAATATTATCAATTAGTCTTGCAAAATCATTATTTGTCACATCTCGGGAGATCCGATTCAGTTCTTTTTCATCAGCATCTATGATGGATACGTCCAGGAAAATTCTATCTTGGTCAACATAAATTTTCAATCGGTAAGGTAGTTTCCGTTTCTTAGCGAGATCATTGGTCATATCTGCACGTTTTTTTAATGTATGCAGATAATTAAAAACCTTTTTTCTTACTCTTTTATTAATTTGAGTATGGGAAGCTGGATCTTTTATATCAACCAAATCATTTTTTACTCTGTCAGGAGATTCAATTTTTTCAACGATAGACTTTTCAAAATCGTATTTCGGGGGGTTTAGGGGCTGTGGATTATAACCGTAACTCATCAAAAACATCTTATTGGTCTCCAGTTTTTTTGTAATGAACCAAATAGACGTGTCCGAAATCCTTGTCTTTAACCGTGTCGATTCGTACGAGCCTGCAGTTGAGTTTCTGTAAAATGGGTTGGATATCCTCCGAATGTTCGACATAGAAGGACTCATCCAGTACCGGTTGGGGTACGGGAGGCGTGCAGGTAATTAAAAAACATATAAAAAGTAATCGGATCATGTCTTTTCAACTTTTTTAAATAAAATGGAGTCCTTCAACAGGCGTTTTATTTCTGGTCGTTGAGGAGCTAAGAACCATTCCTCAAATAATTGATCACTTTGTAGTGTAACCGAGCAGAGGTGATCCATTTGCTTTCGGGCCTCATCATAGCATTTTTGATTACACGCCCAATCCCCATCACAGCCCCACATAACTATTTCAGGGCTGTCCAAATTGATATCTTTTTTACAATTCTCATTTACGCAATGGGACATTTTTAACCTCCATAGAAGGTTCCAGACGAACGATGCAATCCCCATCAACTACATGAGAAATCAAGGGGTCAATTATTTCCCCATTACACAGCACCAACCCATCTGTTGCTGATATGGTAATGTCTGTGAGCCCCTCTTTATTAATGAGATAATTTATTTGGCCTTTTTCAGACATTAGAACCAGTTTAATTTTTTCCACCTAAATTTTTGCCTCTCTTAGCACCGGCATCCATTCTTTAAATTTTTTCAAATTTGCAGAAATTATCTCATCATTAGGCTTGGCTCTTATCCCAACTTGATAGGCGTAAACGAGATGGCAGCACTTGAGGTAATAGCTTTTCATATGGGTCTCGGGGCATTTAAATCCATCTGTCTTTCCAACCAGTTCTATGAAATGGTCGATAACCTCTTTTATTATTTCTAAGTCTTTCATTTTTATGCCCTGCCTAGAATGGTTTTTTTCGTGAGCCTGCTGAATTGGCTTTTTATTTGCTGAGTCATTAAACGGAATGCTTTTTTGCCCTCGGGAGTTTTTCTCCAATCGATGTATTTAAAATACGATTCGAATTCGTGACTCTTGGGAATTTCTTTGATTCTTTTCTTTCTGCAGAAATCCCTGAAAACGAGTTCGGCAGCTATAGGCTTTACCCGGTCAGTTAAAGAGGGGATGCATTTCAGAACATTTTTTGCACCAATCCTGAAAACGGTTATGAAATAATGATTCGGTACAACATCCATAGTGAAACCACTGAGACAGGGAACGCCTAATCCTGGCAGGGTTATGTCCCAATCTTTTCGTCTCTGTTCCCATTCCTTGTTTGAAACGTTTTCAGGTTGATCGGTTTGATTCTGATAATGGTAGTCCTCGACATAGGGCTTGGCAAGCCACAGCTTTTCCAGCTCATTGTTGTCGCAGAAGTACATTCCCAGCATTTTGTTTTTGAGGGGAAATACCGTTACGCTGAAATTCCAGTCGACAGAGGGGTCTCGGAGGCTGGTATTTTTTATTTTTTTCACGCGTTCTTCAAACTCCTTTTTCGCTTCGTAGAGGGGCTCTTTTACTTTTTTTGATCCGAGAAATTCGGCTCTATCAATCATGTCGGACACTCTTTCCGCAAGCCATTTAGTGATGCCCGCGGTGATTACCGGTTCCAGCTCCTTTTGAAAATCCATAAGATATTTGCGTATTTTCCGAAGATCAGTCGTATCGAACAGAAAACCTGTGTAAATTTTTGTGCTCATATTACTCCCATAGATGGTAAATGTTCTGGAGCGTTTCGATTAATTTATGGAAATCAGATTCGACCGAGTGGGAATTATCAAAAATAACGACTGTCCCATGTCCAGTCTCATTGATCTTGTTGTGAATTGTCTCGTATTTTTTCTCGAAATTGAATTGGGAGCTGGTACGCGATGCTATTTCTTCCATTAAATAACCACGTTTATGAAGACGTTCATCCCGTACCTTTGAATTGGCTTTTATAAGCAAGACGTTATTGTTCGTTAAATAACTGAGATTTCCCTCAGCCATCAAAGCACTGCCGATAAAAACAACGCCCTTTGCATTGATGAGATTCTGTCTGAGAGCAAAAAGGGTTGGTTCTGTCATGATTTCATTGAATAGGCGAAGAGTTTCGCGGTCCTTGAACATCCTGCTGGTGAGTTTTTTGGGATTTATTCTCCAGTCGTTTTTTGATTCCAGTATGTCGGAGCCAATTTTACTGACCAGTTTTTCCCGTGTTTCGACGTAAAGGGGCTGTGTGTATTCTGTCAGAATTTTTCTACCAAAAACATCCAGATCGAGGATGGTAATGGGTTTAAAGGTCCCGATCATGTCCGAGACAAAAGATTTGCCGGCGCCGATCTCGCCTGTGATTCCTAGTAAGAATTGATCGGATATCCTTTTCTCCAGAGCCTGTTTTACATTCAGCGGGACGTACTCCACAATGCTGCCATGATGTTTCTGCAGCTCTTTAACAGCGCTCGAGCTGATGTGGGTGAGTTCCTGCCGGGCGAAGAATATAATCGTGTCGATGCCTTGTTTTTGGCTGATATTGATGTCATTGAGCATCTTCTCGTAATTGAAATCGGTCGAGTCCCGCACGCTCCGGATGATGGTCTTCACTCCATTGAGTTTGGCAAAATCGATGAGCAGTCCCTGGAATGAAACAATCTCGACCCCGTCAAAACCGCGGAGTGCTTCCCTGGCCAGTTGTTCCCGAACATTCAAATCGAACAAGTATTTCTTATCAGGATTGACACCGATCGCCACGAGGAGCGGAGAGAACATTTCCCGGGCCCGTTTGATCACATCGATGTGCCCATAAGTTATTGGGTCAGCCGATAATGCCAGGATTGCTTTCATGGTGTAGTCCTCGTTAGATATGTCCAACCTTTTACGAGCCATTCGACGTATTTTTTGTGGTCTTTCCCATACCAGCCACAGGCATAGGGTGAATTGGCTTCTACAAGCGCGAATTCGCCCGTTTTAAGCGTTCCGAAGTCCAGGGCGCCGCAATACCCCTCTGGGATGGGGATCGTGAATTCAGGGGCATCCGGCTCGTTTATTTCATCCCCTGAATACCATTCGCCGGCCAGGACTTTTCCATCAGCGACATAATACCGCCATTCATTGATGAAGGTCACTATATTAGAGCACCAGTAAGGCCCTCGTTTCTTTTTCCGGTAGGTGCCACTGGTGACGAATCCGGTGAAGCGCTTGTGCCGATCTGCCGGCTTAATGAACACCCTCATCCCGAGAGGCCATTTATCGACCTGCCATATTTGTCGGTGAAAGTGATCTTTCAGGAACTCCGGATAATAGTCAGGGATGGTTTTTTCTTTGGGAAGAAAATATTCACACCATTCAACGGTACCCACAGGGATGTAACCCTCAGGGGCATGCTCAGGTCTGTGACAGAATTTATAGGGAATATGATTCAGAACGCAGTGGGACACAACGGCCGTTTGCTCCTTATCGAGCGATGAATGAGGATGTTTGAGTGCAAACCCTTTGATATTCATTCCCATATTATAGGGTAAGCAGTTGAGCTTTAATTTCGGTTTCGTCTATTTCTATTAATACTAATGTCGTCGTATGATGATCTGCTTGTCCTGGTTGTATAATTACTGTTTTACCTAAATTAACTTTCCAAATACTAGACATTTTAAAGGACTCGTGTATATGACCAGAAAGAACGATCAAAGGCTGTTTATTCTTAATAAAATCAAAAATAGATTTTGATCCTACACGTCGTCCATCATGGCAGATATCGAGACCCAGACCCCAGGGAGGCATATGAATAGCAATAATGGTTTTATCAGTAACATGTATTTTTTTAAGATCTTCCTCGATCGTACCCTTTTCGAGCAGATACCGGTCGAGATCCTCGATCACCTGCCGGCCTGAGTCGGTGAAATCGACTGGGACTCCCCTGGTTTTGGGGGGAAGCCATCCGGTAAAATCCAGTTTGCAGGCTGTTTTGAGCAGGAAGGGGTAGTCCAGGACGTATGGATAGGCTGTAAAAACGAAGCCATCTTTCTGATAAGACACTTCATCCAGAAGAGTGCCGTATTCTTTGAAATATCTCTTTCTTGTATAAATATCGTCATTTCCGAAGAACCCTATGACATCGATACCCTTCTCTTTGCAGCGCTGGTAGAATCTCTTGAGATAGCCTTTTACGAATTTTTTCTGAATACCGAGCAGGTCCGATCCTTTTGGAAGGAGGTCGGACCCGATGTGGATCAGTTTAAGGTCATTGTCAACGGCAAAATTGAATAGGGCCTCGAATTTGTATTCATCTCCATGCAGATCCGTGGCGTAAATGAATTTGATCATTTTTCCACAACTCCCATACAGTTTGTTTTAGGATTGAAATGATAGAGTTTATTTTTCTTGATGTAGGCAAAAACATCATCGTTTAGATATTTGCAGTGGTTCATTTTCAGCACTTTGGTGAAATGCAATTGGTGTCTGATTTCGGTAGAAGAAATATCAGGTAGCGGTTTTTCAGGAACAAGGAACATATGAGGAGGATTCATATACCACATGCTCTTCCGGTCGACTTTTACACCTTCTCGCGGTATGACTATGAATCGGATCATTTTCTCGAGTTCTTCATAGTTGACCCAGCTGTCGAAGGTATTGGCATTGTCCATACCAATAACCATTGATAGATTATATTTGTTTTTGGCGAAATCTTCGGCCATGAGCTTTTTCACGAAATGGAAGGTCTCGCCGCCGAGTTTGTGTTTGATTTCGTAGTCGAATACCTTGATACGGCGATCACTGGCCGTGGCCAGTTGGCACATTTTGAGTCGATGTTCGGGAGGTGCCAGGATTTTATGGTACATGTGGCTATAACACGGGCAGAGCCAAACCTGGTCAAATTCACCGCTGAAATCCAGCAGGAATTTGGCGATAGCGACATGGCCCTCGTGTGTGGGATTGAACGCCCCTCCCAGGATCGCCACCTTGATTTTACGGCCGTAGGCTTGGTATTGAAGAGCTCGGCCTTCAATTTTCTTCAGCGTGGCAGCAATGACCTCTTCGGGATCCCAGCCATTTTCCCGAATTCCCATGAGCAACGAGCACAACAAATCGCCCGATTCTTCTTTGAGGTGGGGGATCGATGTGAACCTGGAGAGTTCTATGGCCTCATGAAGGATGTCATCATTTCTTTCCCGAAGCGATGTATCCCCGAAATGCTTTTTGAAAACTTTTTCTATTTCTGTGCAGACTTTGACGAGGTTTTTCATGTCATTCTTTTCCTAATTTTTTGAGAATCATTCTGACAGCCAGAGCCTCGTTAATTGTCACGGCCCGTTTCCATTTGTTTTTCAATTTCCACCAATCAATGGCCTCACGAATTTCCCCATACCGGCTCTCGTCCCAACTCAGCTGACCGGCGATGAATTTTGTAAATTCCAGTTCAAGCGCTCTTTCCTCTTTCCTGATTTTTTTAATCCAGTGGATCGTGGGAAGGATATCAAGATAATCCGCCCGATCAAGCCGGCTCTGCTCATAGTGCTCCGCATCCTCAAGGGTGATGGCATCGAAATTTAAGATTTCACCCCGGTATGTTAACCAAGGAACTCGTTTTTTTCTGGGTGAAGAAGTAAAACTATCTCTTCTCCATATTTCGTCACCCGGATTGTAGAGGAATTTGAAATTAGCACTGTGGTAACCTCCTTTAGTCTCTTCTTCAATGATATATATCTCACTCCTTGAAGGGGGGTGGGAGGGCCTGAAAGGAGAGCACCGCCAGTCGTCGCTGTCTTTTTGAGCATTAAGGTGAAAATACCATGGTCTTACTGCCAGAACTACTCGTGTTCCGACCATGATGGTACTGCGATTTTTCTCGGCAAATTCTTTCCAACGGGGTTTCCCATCACCAAGCCAGAATTCCGGTTCATCGTCCCGTATGAAACGTACCCGATCCTTTGGAATGCCGTCCGGACGGAATAGGTTGACGGTACTCCGTAGGCTTGTTCCTAAAAGATCGGTTCTTTCGATGATTCCCTGAATGGCTATCAGTCCGTAGAGATAGGATTCATGTTTATCTTTTAATTTTTCCCGTTGACGATCTTCACCCCAATTCTCATACTCTTTTAGGACACCGGCATATTCATGCATGGTTGGAAAGAGGCGAGGCCCCACAGATACATCCGACCATATCCGATATAAATTCTCCCCATTTCTGAACAGGAAATAGGTGCGTGTATTTTCTGCATTGCAATATATGTTTGCCCATACATTGCCATATTCTTTATCGCGTCTGCGAACCCGGAAAACGCATACCGATTTGGGGGCATATAAATACCGTTTATACTCCTTGGCAATCCATTTGTCGAATTCCTCAATTTGGGTGAAATCGAGTCCCTGGGCCTTGTCTTCATATTCCCCCCACAGTCCGACCTCTTCGTCCATATAGAGGCGCTGCTGAAACAGAGTGAGAGGCTCTTCTTCCGAAACCGGCAGGCCTTTATTAATCTGTACGACCTGTTCATGAATACCCAGGAAGGTTTCTATGACATAAACGATTTTGGCCTTTTGTTCGATTTCTTTTTGAAGAACGTTCATAGATTGGTTCAAATTGCGAATCATGGCATCCAGCTCTGCTCGTTTGAGCAGGATCTCATCATGTTTATTACGGAGATCTTGTTTACTGTGGATCTGAGTCACCGCCTGAGAACTTTCAATTACAGGTAGGAGCTCTTTTGATTCGGATTCCCGGGTGGAAAATGGGGCTTCCAGAAGGTTTTGCTGGGGAAGAATGGATCGGAAATCGACATTGATGCATTCTTCCAAAGTCAGTTCGTGGACTTTTTTGGGCCGTTTTTCATTTCCCCGATCCTCATAGACGTAAATCTTGGCCCCAGGTTTAAATCGGGTCTCGTTGCGTCTGAGATCGGAATTATAATTTTGATCGAAGTAGCCGTTTTCTTTTCTGGCAATAAATGTTCTGTTCACATACTGCTCAGGGAATAATTCAGACACTTTGAATATTTTAATGGCATGTTGCAGGTTATGTGCCTCGATATTGACGGTACTTTTAGACTCATTCGATTTGATGTCACCGAAAATGAATTTCATTGTTCCAACTCTTTTATTTCATTTTGAGCTCTTTCCAAATCCTCTTTGGCCTTTTTCAGTTTGTACTGCTTATGCCAAAGATCTCTTTTCTTCTCCTGCAGCTGTTTTGCCTGCTGTTGTTTTGTGACTCGTTCGCTCTCATCGAGCACGACCATTTCCGTACATCTAAATTGAACCAGATCCGGGACTCCATAGTCCGGATAGTTATTTGCGAAAAATGATACCTGAGTTCGGGCTGGCCCTATCCGGTTATAAATTCGAGCCCGCTTCAGCTCTTTGACCCAGGTATCCCCGTATCCTCCATAACCTTTTGCTCGGAACCATTTTCCCTCCTTGTTTCGAACAGCGTAAAATTCGAGGGCGCCTTCGTTGATTACGAGCATTTGATATCCCCTTTAGATATTATACAGATTCGAGGAGCTTGATAGCTTTGTTTCGGACTGCCTGGAATTCCCATCATTTGTTTAATAACTCCGAGGCTCGGTTCCGAATGAATATATTTGAATTGTTAATGTAAATGGGTAATTCCATAGGATCCATTTTACCAAGCTTTTTGAGCATGCGTCGAGTTCTTCGTCCGCAAGAAACACAGATTGTGTAGGTATCACCTATAGTACAATCCTGGACATTTATATTGACCTCTTTGAGTTGGGTCAATTTATTGTTGTCACATATGCAACATTGAGGGTAAAATACCGTTGCTTTTGCCTGGGGATTGGCTACTGCTATTCCCATGGGTTCAACCGCAAACCATCCGATTTTTCGAGGTATATCCATCATAATCGTCCTAATTTTTGAATGGCAAAATCTCTAACAATCGGATCTGTATTGCTGATGTGGAGTGGTAAATACTGCTTGTTTAATTTACTGACCTTTTTCAATTTTCTCTGCGTTTTTTTCAAACACTTTTCACAGATATAGTAGGGTTTAGAATCAGATCTTCCCGGCGATGTTTTTATTAAAGAACCATCTTTTTTAATAAAAACTATAAATGTTTGGACGTTAAAAAAGGATTTTCCACAAATACAACAATCACTATTTTTAATCGAGAATATAGGGCTTTTATAAAGCGGAAAAGGGGTAGGAATTGTTTTAATATTAAATAGGCCAAACATTTTTCAACTCGACTCTGATTTCCATAAGGATTTTGCCCAACCAATTTTCTCCTATCCCATTACAGATTCCCCAGATGGTATCGCCCCAGTCATTCAGTTCAACAATTTCCTCATCGCCGGTCGCCAGGAGCATTTCCCTCAATTCTGTGTGATGAAATTTGATCCGTACGATTTCTTTCATGATGCCATATTTAACCTGATCCCAGTCCGGCCGTACGATTATGGTTTTGCCATATTCTTTGGCCTTGCCAGGACTCGGGATAAGAGCTATCTGTTCCCGTTCCTTGAGATCCAATGTCTTTGATGCGACATAAGCATGCTCGGCCGAGGGATAAAATATACCATCATAAACCAGCGGACACCGTTGAAAATTGGAGAGAAATCGGTACTTATCTCTGAATGGCCCGATCATACGGTCTCTTTCTGAGCGGCGTGACGAGCCCAAACCGGTTTTTATCATTTAAAACAAGTTTAACAATCTCGCAATTTCTGAAGTTTTTTATTTTCTCAAATTCTTCGATCGTCCAGTGAAACCACCGCATTAACAATATACGAAGGCAAAATCCGTGCGAGACAACACAGACGGTTTCCTCATGGTCTGAATTTTCGAAGCTCCGATAAACGGTATCCAGAAATCCCGAGACCCGATCATAGGTATCGGCGCCGGACTCCCCTCCGGGAATCCGGTAAAGGAATGTTCCAAACCCATTCCTTTCGGCGTCGACTTTTTTTGTGATCTTATCCACCATGAAATTACCCCATTCCTGTTCCCTGATCCGGGGATCTTCCCGATAGGTCACCTTTTTGAAGACTTTACGCAGAGCGTCGGCGGTTTCCCGGGTACGATAATAAGGGGAGCAGTAAATACGAATGGGCTCGGTACGGGGTACTTCTCGTGCTATTTCCCGAGCCATTTTTGCCGCTTGCCTTTTGCCTTTATCAGTCAGATGGAGCTTGAAATCCGGAATATTTTTATAGAGACTCCGGTTCACATTCCCCTCGGACTCGCCGTGTCGGATCAGATAAATTACTTTCGGTTTCATTTCGAGATAGGTTTGATTTCTCGAAGCACATCTGCAATGATGATGTCTTCGAGATCGGCTTCGACATTCACTCCGCGACAATCGTACCCGTGGGGATTATCCAGGTTGTCGGTGATACCGGCGTCCCCGAATCGTGAGACCATCCAAATCCGGACTCGGGTGCCGGCTTTGCAGGTATGGGTCGTGCTATTTTTTTCGACTGGATGGTGGCCATTCCACACACTCATTTCGAAATCTTTTTTAGTCGTGGCGGTCACGGTTTTATCGAACCAATCTGCACTTTCTTTCAGCTTCCACAGATCTTCAAATGTCACCATAGCAAGTCTGCTCCCGGGGATCGAAGTGTCTGAACGGGAACTAGCGGTTTAGATATCGGTAAGGGGTTTTCTTTTAACAGTTCAGCTAAAAGTGAAAACTGCATAGGATATCCCAGATAAAGCGGGAGGTTAATCTTCTCAATAGACTCGACACTTTTAATGAGGTTATACTGTATATCCAAATAGTCTTTCAGTTCTTTTGGGGCTTGATCGCAGGCTATTAAATGGATGCCTAAAAAACACTCATAAAGTTGGTGTATATGCCCAATAATTTCGAACCCGTCCGGAGTAACAGGCAACCTTCCGCCCCACTCTACTACTTGGAATAGTTCTAATTTCACCAATTTATGGTGATAGGGAATCAATTTCAATCGATCCATGTACTATTATACGGATTTTTTGAGCGTTTCTAAAGCAGGATTTGAGAAAGCAGAAAATCCTATACACGGGTGCATATTATTCTTCAAATCCAATGTATTCGGCCAGATCATTTTCTGCTTTTATATAAGCCAATCTTAGTTCATGAAATTTAGGATCCTTAATATCCTCGTAATTCGAATAATGTATGAAAGCATAATCAAACCCTTCGTTTTCGACCTTGCCTGTAACATAATCTTTTTCTTTTTGGGTCATATAAATGCCCCTTAAAAATGGAGCCGGCTAAGGGATTTGAACCCCCGACCTACTGATTACGAATCAATTGCTCTACCACTGAGCTAAGCCGGCAAATTTGGGCCTGACAGGATTCGAACCTGCGACTTTCACTTTGTAGGAGTGACACTCTGTACCAGCTGAGTTACAGACCCTTTAATTTTTATATTTCAGTGACCTCTATCCCAAGTTTTTCTTTGAACCATTTCGCAATGAGCTGGCGATGACAGAACTTTTTCGGTCCTTCCCAACAGAGAAGGATTGCGTTTTCTCCAAGCTCCTTATATACTTGGGCTGGGTCTAATTTATCCAATATTTCTGTTTGATATTTTTCCGTGTAGTTCTTTTGATTCCCATCGATTTTGTACTGCATGAAGAATGAATATAAAGGTGCCAGTTTGCGATAATGTTTTCCCTTAAACCCTGGTGGAGCTTTGGCTGCTATTGAAATTGCTTCAGGCCTCTTCCCGGATTTTGAAAAAGATGATGTGTTCATTGAATTTTCTTTCTATGCTATGAACTCTGGCGGAACATAATCAGTCAGCCACACTTTGTTCTTCGACAGATAGAATTTGTGACCGGCTTCCCACATTTTATGGCTCCCAATAGTCAGAATGATCGCATCACCCCGACGCTGCCCGACCTTGGTGGCTGTATTTATACTATCCGATAAATGGACGTATTGTCGCCAGCCTTTTATTAAACCCTTTTCACGAATCGATGTCAGGAATCGGGATACGGTACCGTGGTATAAGACCTCAGGCGGCTCCACCGGGGTAAGCTGCAGATCGACTTTTATCGAATGCCCCTGGTTTGCCCGAATGAGAGTCTCATCCTCATTGAATGAGAATCTCTGCTTATCATTGGTCTGAACGACTTCGAGCAGAGTATCCCGATCGATACTGGTTTTGGCCAGCAGGTCGTCGACGTTTGCATATCCATATTCATCCAGGATGATTCCATGTGATCCTGGATTATGTCGCAAAATAAAAGATAAAAGCTTGCTGATCTTAACACAGTTCATTAAAACACCTCGGCACCCATGATTTGATGCCCTAAAACACTCCAATCTCGGTTGTACCTGACCCAGTATTCATCAATTGGATTCTTTTCTGATTCTTCCAATATCTCTTTTTGGACTTTCTGAAAAAGATCACAAGGTTGTGCATTTTCTGAAAATTCTTTGACAATCCTACTGGCGGTTTCTATTTCTTTTTTACTCATAAACGGTCAGCCATTTATCTCTCTGTTTTGCGAGCGTATAAACGTACGAATCGACGGTCATTGTTTTTTTGATGATCTCCTCTATTTTTGACCACTCGCCTCCTGAGAGTTCGGCGCCGATCCTGGGCATATGAACCGTGATCTTTTCATCAGCAGCTTTCTTATAGACGGCGGCAAGGCACTGCTCGAGTGCCGGGTACCGGATCGGGGGGACACCATTTATCCAACGAATGTCATGCTGCCCGATCATATTGGCGATGCAAATATCCGGTTTGACCTGAACGAACTGAACTTCTCCCAGTCTGGGGTGACCAGTCCTGAACCATTCGTGGTACTGGATTTCCGACTGTGGAAATTTCGCTCGGAGGGCTAAAACGTAGCCACGGCCCCACCCGTTTTTATCATTACAAACGTGTGGTAGCAATGCTGGCCGTTTTACTGGTTCGGTTGCATCGCCGATCAGGTAATGTAATGCCATAATTTCTTATCTCGATTTCTATATGGAGCGAGCAGTGAGACTTGAACTCACGATCTCGACCTTGGCAAGGTCGCGCATTAGCCAACTATGCTATGCCCGCATGAATTTATCAATAAACTCGTTAATGGTTTTCATCAAATCTTCTGGAACTGTTTTGAGCCCTTCGTCGATGATCCACTGGGGAATCACTTTGTAATAGGCTTGGGCAATTCCTCCTGTAATGCATGCTATCGTGTCAGAGTCTCCCCCGAGCGACACAGCCTTCCGTACTGCATCTTCATAGGAGGATGATTCCAAAAAGGCTATAATCGCCTCAGGAACCGATCCCTGACAAGTCCCTTCAAAAGCCCCGAAATGATAATCCGGGCGTATCCCGCCACATGTACGATTCAAGTCATATCCGAACTTGTCCATGATTTCGACCTTGATGTCATATTGACTCCTTCCATGCCGGGCCAGGAAAATTGCCAGGGCTACGGCCTGGGCTCCTTTAATACCCTCGGGATGGTTATGTGTGACCTCGGCACTGCGCTTGGCTTCATACAGAACCTCCTCGAGGGTATTAAACGCAAACCCGACCGGGCTCACCCTCATCGCGGATCCATTTCCGCAGCTGTTATATGGCGCCATATTTTTAGAATGCAGCCATTTTCTAAATCCGTGTCCATAGTTGCCTACCGGAGTCTGATATTTTTGGCCAAAAGCTCTGTACTGCATTTCATACGGGCTTTTATCAAGGATTGCCCGGGCTACGGAAATTGTAAGAATGCTGTCATCAGTATATGAGCATTCCGGACTGAAAAGATCAAAATCCTCCGATTTGATATTTTCAAATTC
>Ga0210092_1000021_pt1 | contig 14715 bp, 25 predicted proteins | sample WestPond_TuleB_D_FD_185585 | JGI IMG/M metagenome (GOLD analysis project Ga0210092, IMG submission 185585) | Wetland microbial communities from the San Francisco Bay, California, USA, that impact long-term carbon sequestration -... | ecosystem: Environmental > Aquatic > Marine > Wetlands ...
AACACCAAGGCGGCATACACCATCTGCTCACTTCTGTCGGCATAGGTGTGGCGCCAGGAATAGGCCATGCCGCCGTGGCGACTGCCAAGGCTCCCGATAGCATCGACGATGGCGGCCGTGGCGTTGCCAGCTTCACGGCTCATCGCCCTGCCTGCCTTTCCTGTAGTCGTAGAACTTGAGTGCTTGCATAGTTCCTCCTAGCGCAAGCGATGCTACCGCTTGCGTATCGCTTGCGCTAGCGCTAGTGTTCGCGGATGCAGCTTTTTGGGCGTCCGAAGGAACGTAAGACCGCCTTGCAAACCGCCGCGGATGAGCTGGCGCAAAGCTACGCGAGGTTCGACGATCTGGAGCGGGAACAAATCCTTTCGCTCATTCGGGAGATCCATCGCCAGACTTCCTCACCCTGCTTTGAGAAAGTGGCCATCGCGGCGATGGCGTTCTTCAAGCGCGCAGCCCCGGCGCTCGCGAGCGGCGGCAATGCCGGCGATGCCATCTTGCTTGCTCTCGTCGGCACCAATCTCTCGGCCGACTTGCAGGCCACCTTGCCGGACTTCGAAAAGGCGGTTGCCGATGCTCGATCCCGCCTGCAAAGCCCGTAACCATTCTTGGATCGAGCGCGACGGGCAACGCATTTGCAGTCGCCCCGGCTGCGGCAAGGTCTTCGGTGAACGAGCGGGAAAGTCTACGTTGACGGCCAAGCCGTCAGTGGTGCAAAAGGCGCCGCCTATGCTCGGTGGGTCCGGCATAGGCGGCGCCACACCCGTACCGTCCGGAGGTGGTCTGCAAGGTGCAGCCGCGCGCTTGGCCGCCCGTCGTGGCCTCGCTCTGCCTGCCGAGCCAGAGCCGGCCGAGCTCGCAAAGCCGGCCGAGAAAAAGCCCGCCGAGCCGCGCGAGAGCCTTTCCGACTGGTTCGGTAAGTCGATTCCGGATGTCTACGTCTGGCTTTGCGGCGCGGGCATCAAGGCGGCCGGCCGAAAGCCATGGGAGCCCGACGAGAAATGGATGGGCCGCATGCGGCGCTGCTACGAGCGGAGCTTGGGCCAGCTCTTGCCTGATCTGGATATTCCGCCCGGCTGGGGGCTCGCCATCGCCGCCGTCATGGTGCCCGTATCGATGGTCTGGGATTCCGAGAAAATCATCAAGCCAGCCAAGCCCACCGTGGAAAGTAAGCCGTCAGAAAACAAAGCAGTACCGACGGAGGTTCCATGCCAGACCGGCGCGAGCCAAACCAGCCCTGTCGCTACAGTGGCTTCTGTCGTCAGTTCTGCGGAGCCGCCGACAGCGCTCGAGATGGCATTGAACGCCGGCTACGCCCGACCGGCAGCGAAACCAGACGGTGGACTTGCATCGACTGTCCCGCCGTCGTGGTCGGCCGCAAACCAAGAGACGGTCGATGCTGGAAGTGCCACGTCCGATGGGAAGCAAGAAAACACGCCGTCAATCAAGCTCTCTACCGAAACCGCATGAGCGAGCCGAGGTTAGCCCGCCCGAAAAAGCCCCGCTCGTCCTCACCGCACCAAAGACCATCGTGCGGCACAAGCACGCGCAAGCGCTCGAGCTCGTGTTCGCGGAAGCGCTCGCAGAGGACGAAGGGCTCGTCGCGGGCGCGGTAGGGGTTCCTCGCTTCGGGAAAACCTACTGGCTTAACGAAGTGCTCGCGCATGGATTCGCCGTCAGTACCTGGCGGCAGGCATTCATTCACGACGTGAAAAAACGCGTCCCACAGTACGAAGGCGCGGTGGCAGCGAACGCCGCCGATTGGATCGCCAGGTGGGACGCCTTCAAGGGGCAAGCACGCACCGTATTTCACTCTGCCCAATGGGACGAAAAGCCGAGCCTGCAAGATGTCTGCGCCGTCGCGCGCGTGGTAGCCGAGGAAGACATTCCGCTCGTGGTGGTGGCAGATGAGATCTACAACGGCACCGACGGTTACCGTAACTGGCTGCCAGGCCCACCCGACGAAAACGGAAAACCCGAGCCGGCCCTTTGCCCTTGGATGATGAGGGAAGGAACAAGCCAGCGCATTTCTACCCTATGGACCACGCAGATTCCGCAAGAGCTGCCCACGCAAGCTCGCACCCTCTCGAGCTCGGTGGCCATGTTCCACCTTGAAGGGTTAGCCGCCGATGCAGGTTGCGAGCATTTCCGCTTGGAGGGAGACGGGCCCGCCATCCTGAAGAGCTTGCGCAAGGGGGAGTTCGTGCTCTTCCTGCGTAACCGTGAGTGGAATCGCGTTGTCTACGAGCCGGAAACGTCGCTATGAATCGGGTGCGGGGAAGGGATAGCCATGGAGAGATTGATACATACTGTTAGGTCGATTGACTGCAACGACAAAACGTGTGGCACCGCAAGCGCTAGCGCGTGACCGGATATCTGCGAGCGCAGCGACGGGCCGACATGGTGACAGGTAGGGCCCGTCTGCTAGCGCTAGGGTGGCCATGGAAAACCACCAAAGGAAAACAGGAGAAAATTCCATGGCCGAAATCACCACCCAAGTCAGCGAAGGCGGCCGAGCCGTACTCGGTGTTGCCAAGAAGCACTATCTTTGGATGGGGCTGGTCTTGCTCGCCGTGCTTGTGCTCGCCATCCGCTACCGCGCGCAAATCACTGCCAAGCTGGCCTCGGTGCTGCCCGTTTGGGCGAAGCAACTTTTCGCCATCTCAGGGCTCGCCATCGGCTTCCTCTTGCTCGGTACCAGCGTGGCGGAAGCGGCCTGTTGTGTCGCCCCGGCGGTGCGCCACTTCTCAGGCTCCGGCATCCTGTCAGCCATCGCGGGCATTCTCGCCTCCGGCGCTCTCCTAGGTTACACCGGGTTCAAGGCTCCCGACGTGAAGGAAGCCAAGCTCGACTCGGGTGCCAAGCAATACAACTTCTCTTACACCTCTGAGCCTGGCGAGCACACGGTCGACTTCTTCCTCGACGGCACCGTGCCAGTGGACAAGAAAGGCCGTCCACTCGTCGCGCTCGATACCGTGGTGGAAGTCTCCACCACGGTGACTAATCCCCACGACGGTACTCACAGCATCTTGGATGATGACCTTGCGGGCATCATCAAGACCGTGAAAATCAACGAACCGCGCGTGCTCGGCACCATCTTGGACGATACCGTGGGCACGGGACCCATCGTCAAGCACGTGCTCGAGTTCGTGGGTCACGGCTTCAACCGCGGTGCCGATGCGCCCGTCGCGGCCATCGAAGTGCCCGATACTGGCACCGAGCTTTTCGAATGCACGCGCTATTGGTCGATCCCACATGCCATGCGCTGCCTTGACGACCCGATGATTTCCGCGCTTTGGATGGGCATCATGCACAAGGCGTCGGTGACGATTCGCTTGGCCGCCGCCAACTACTTGGACGGGGTTTCGACCGGCGCTCTCTTGGCGGGCCCGACCTCGGTGCGGGTCACGAACCCTGTGGTGCCCTACAACCGTTGGCATTGGCCGTTGCTCGCCTCGGCGGTTCTCGAGCAACCCACCGCAGGCACCGAGACCGACACCCTTCGTAAGTTCGGTCAGAAAAACGCCGAGGGTACCCTGCCCGTCGATTGGCTCTTCCTCGTCTCCCGGCTGTCCAACAAGGTCGGTCTGCCTGGCAACTGCGCCCTCGACAACATCACGGAAATCGACTGCGAAGTGCTCGAAATCGCGCGCCTCCAGAACGTTCCGGCCTTCTTGAAGGCGCGCCTTGAAGCGCAGGTCTATGGTCGATCCTCGGCCAACTTCAATGACAACGGCAACTACATCGCCGGAGCCGTGCCAAGCGGAATGAACTTGGGTGACGTCAAGCTCCTCAACCTCTTGCAGCCGGGCTTGGATATGCCCGTTCCCAACATGCGGCCGGTCGGCAAGGGCTTCGAGATGCCGATCTCGTACAAGTACACCACACAGCCCACCGACCCATCCGCCTACGTGCTCATGTCGATGCGCTACCTCTCCCAGCAGTGCGGCCCGACCCTCGCCAAGCTGTCAACCAACAAGCTCTCGTCGAGCAATCCGAAGCAGGTTGCCCCGGCGTAACCTCTCGGCGGGGAGAATCCGATGTCGAGGTCGACTAAATGGCTACTCGGGATCGGGGCGCTCGTTCTGCTCTGGCTTGCGCTGCGTAAGAAATCGAGCACGGCAAGCCAGACCGCGGGCGAAACCGACCGCCCGCACATCGACAGTATCAACACCCAAGGGGGGAAACTGCCAAGTTGGATGGACAGCGCCGACGATGCCAGGCAAAAGCTCGTGGCCATCAATCAACTCGCGCAGGACACCTGGGGAACCGCGCCGCCTGCCACCTCTCTGTTTTCCGCCGGACCAGACTATCCTGGCTTCTTTCGCACTCCCGACGGCGGATGGGTCAACCCCGATACTGGCGAAGCCTACAGCCCGGGGAGCTCGCCGCCGAAATACTTCAATCCCTACGACCAACCCCCCAAGGTCGTGGTCGATCTCAATACCCCGCCCATCGTCGGCGCCCAACCCCTTCCCCCTGGCGATATCATTCTCTGAGGAAATCCCATGGAAAAGCAGAGTGCTGTCCCTTGGTTGATTGTCGCCGGCATCTGCGTGCTCGCGCTCGCTTACTGGTACACCAAGAAGCGAGCGCAGAACGTGGCCATGGCCAACTCGCAGGTCTCGAACCCCGTGGCGCGCGGGGTGAATACTGCGACCAACGTTTCGAGCTCGGTCCTCCATGGCATTCCCGTGGCGGGCGGCGCGCTCGACACCATGCTCAATCGGCCCGCCCAAAACGTGCTCTCGGGTGACGTGCATGCGACGGCCGGCTCGATCTTGACCGGCGGGGCTTCCGACTTTTGGAGCGGCGCCAACCCCTTGAACTGGTTTTGACCATGAGCCAAGGGCAGGTGTTTGGGCTCTTCCTCGCCATCGGGCTCGTGGCGCTCCTTCTCTACCGCAAGGCCAAGCGAGAGGAAGCCGTCGCGCACGAACACCAAAACCGAGTCAACAACGCCAATGCCATGGTCGGCATTGCAGGAACCATCATCCAAGCCGTGCTCGGCTGAAAGGAAACCTCGTCCATGTCCAAGACCACCAAATACCTGCTCATCGGCGGCGCGGTCGTCCTGGTCGTGCTCCTCATCGCCTCGGCGAAGTCGAGTAGCACGAACGTCAGGACCACGACCTATTCGGGCGGCGCGGGTTACGTGGCCGCGTCCGGTTCTATCATCGGGGCTCTCGCGAACGGCTATAAGACCATTTTCTCGGGCAGCTCTGCTTCGGAGAATGGTGATTACGTTCCGAACATCGCCCACGGCGACGATATCACCCTCGGAGGTTGACTCCCATGTCGAGCTCGGTACGCGCGTGGGACTTGGAAAGCGGGCAAGCTCGGCCCTTGCACGGCAAAGAGAAGCCGCGCGATCTCGTGCTTGCCAAGTCGCTTGATCCATTCATGGTCGAGCCGGCCGAGATAGGCGGCGGCACCGTAGTGGCGAAGGCGAGCTTCGACGTTTGGGGCTTCGACCCTCGTGTCTGCGTGCTCGTCCAACAGTTCTACCGGCGCTCGCGTTGGTTCGCCCAAGAGCTCGGCCACTACAGCGACGAGGAACAAGCCGCCGCCGCCGTTGTGGGCTCGGGCATGAGCTTCGACGTCAAGGTGATTCCGCTTACCACCGACGTCGATGGCATCGAGCATACCTTGGGCGAGCTCGATTCCTCCATCTGGCTCGGCGATGGCTCGGGCCAAGGTGGCGTCGAAATCACCTCGGCTGCCTTGGGCATGCGCTTCGAATACACCGTCAGTTGGCCGTACCAGACCGACGAGCAAGCATGCTCGACTTGGGATCTCTGCGCGCAAGTCTTGGTCAAGCCCAACGGCCGGCTCGGCTGCGGTGACGTGGTCGAGGAAATCGTCAACGGGCTCTATCTCGTGAAATCGGGCGTGCCCATCGAACGCGTGTCCAATTGGGGCGGGCTGTGACCGGCAAGCTACTTTTCTGGGCTCTCGTCACCTTCCTTGCAGTCTCGTGGTTTTTCCAGGGCAATAATCCCATGCACATCGTGAAACAGTTCGTGGGCCGAGGAAAGAAGCTCACCACTTCGAGCCTTGACGATTCCGGCAACTTGCGCCAGTCGGTGGACGAAATCGTCAAGCAAGTGCGCAACGCCCTTGGGCGCGAGATCTCCGAAGACGCGGTCCTCCTGGCGCGCATGTCGGCGTCCGAGCACGCCGGGGCAAGCGAGCGCGAAAAGCAAGCCATGCAGTGGGTGTGTAAAAACGACGCCGACTCTCACGGTTGGTCGATCCGTTACACCGTGACCGTGAACCCTGGCACTTTGGGCGAGCAAACCGGCCGGCGCTATTCCACCCGTGGGGGTGGCGCCTTGGGTGAACGCGAAATCCACGAAGATGACGTCTTCGTCGCCGAGTCGATCTTGGCTGGCGATCTGCCAGACATCACGGGGGGCGCGACCAAGTTCGTGCACATGACCGGCTATCGTCGTTTCTCTGACTTCCTCGCGGGCCATCCCAAGGTCAAACAATGGTCGGCCGAGGGCTTGGTTCCTGTGGCCTTGGGCGATGTCTCTACCTTGGTGGTGCTCTTGCCGAAAGACAAGGTCACCGCCGAAATGCAAACCCTCGCGACGGAGGAACCCGCATGAATAGTAACCTTGGCGGTCGCCAGTCGGTGCGCTCTGGGGAAGGTGGCGGAAGCGGCCTTACCATCGTGGCGCTCGCAGCTGACCCCACCGAAACCGAAACTGGCGGTGGCCTCTTCACCATCGGCACATACGGCGGCCAAGTCTTCGTGCATCTGACTGCCGACGTCGATACGAGCTGGCTCAATCTCTCCTACATCCTTTCCGTGGGCGATCTCTACCAACTCCGCTGGCTTCTCAACGCCGACGGAGGCGCGCTTCGTCCGGAGGACTTCTTACGCGCCTCCGGGGCTGCTCTCCATCTCATCGACCGACGCGCGGGCCGCTATTATCGTTTGCTCGTGGCCACCGACGAGGCGGAATGGTCGGAGTCACACAAGCCCCGCTGGCTCGATCTCTCGGGTCTGCGCGACACCATGGGAAACCGCGCGGCGGCGGCCTTGTTCGTCCTTAACGACCTAACCAAGCTGCATGACAACGACCAAGTGATTCTGCCTGACTACTCGGGCGGGCAAATCGTGCTGGAAGTCAAGCGCACCGATGGCTACGTGCCCACCGTGGGCGCCATTACCATCGACTGCAAGACCTCGCCATCGTCGCAAGATGCCCTGGCCCGCATCACGACCGTGCTCGCCGGCTTTGGCTGGCTCGTCGCCGGCATGAACGGCGGGCCCGTGAAGATGGGTAGCACCTTGCTTGCCCCGGCCGTGGGCAGCAACTGGAATGGCGACGTCAACCCGTGGACCATCGTTTCCCCGGCCGGCGGGCTTGAGCTACAGCAACCCGCCGACGGCGAAAACGGGCTTGGGCAAATCGAGCCGGGGCAGAGCCTCACGAACTTGCTCAAAATCGTGGACTGCGGGCCCGACAAAACCATCTGGGATCTGAACTTCGAAGACATCTCCGAAGTGGTGTTGCCCGATCTTGACCCGACCAAGCGCTACCGCTTCACCATCCGGGTTTCCGACCAAGACGTGGAAGCACCGGTGTCCGCCTGGATAGAGCCGGCCGATGCGCAAAGTCAGTGCTATTACCTGACCGCTGCCGCCACCATCCCGGCGGGGCCCTTGCTTGTCAGCGCTGGCGATCCCAATACCGGACCGTCGGCGACCGCGGTGCTTGAGCCCATCTATCAAGGCGTGCACGACTGGCAAGCGTTCGGACAGCGCTTTCCCCACGTCACCACGGCAAGCTTCGCCGTGTTTGGTGGCGTGAGTGCCATCGCCGACGGGCACCGTGGTTGGAAACTGAAGTTCACCCAACCCGACGGCGAGCTCGATCCGCCGCTTTGCTCGGGTCACTTCCGCATCATTGAGGAGCATGCTCCCTCCCCTTTAGCGTAAGCGAGGAACCGCCCATGAGAATCGTGCAAAACACCACGTTTGAAGCCACGACGGCGGTCCCTCTCACCTTCGTTTTCGACCAAGCCAAGCGCTACCATTTCGCGCTCAATCTGGAAGCGGCCAACAACGGCGATGTCTTCGCGTTGCTCGAACTGACAGATTCTAATGCTGGGGGAGGTGGCCTCTATGGATTCGTTCTCTGTGAAGTCGAGCCGACTGGTACTACCATGTCCAGTTCTCTCGTGGTGGCGTCGTCGCGCAATTTCTCGCCTGCTTACGGATGGGCCACCCTCTTCCCACGCCTCTTCAACGTGGCACTCTTCCAAGCCTTTGGCAAAGCCCAAGCTTCGGTTGCCCCGGGAGGATATGTCGCTTCGATGGTATCCGGCCTAACCGATGTCAACTACGACGGTGGCCAAATCACTCTCACCGCAGCCCGCGCGGGCCAACTCATTGTGTACGAAGAAAGGATCATCACATGAAGCTTCGCGACGTCGAACCGCAAGAGCAGGAACTTCCGAGCACGGTCTACGCTCTGAAAATCGGCACGCCGCCCGTGGCGGTGGCCATCGCCGTCGATCTGCAAACGGCCGAGCTCATCAAGAGTTCGTCTCTGCCGACCGCAACCATCGTCGCCGGAACCCTCGTCGACAAGTAACCATGCTCTCTCGCGTTCAAAAGCACTGGAAGTGGATCGTCCTGGTAGCCCTCGCCCTGGCGATCTACTTCTGGGCTACGCGGAAAACGGTAACCAAGGTCATTGGCACCGTCGACGTCAACGGCGAGGGCATGACCGTCAATGGAGTCTGACCCTATGGCCACCTACGAAGACAACGTGATTCCGATTACCCGCAACCGCCAAAGCTCGCGTGGCGGCGGCGGCGGCGCCCTGCCCAAGCTCATGCTTGTGGCTGGGCTCGCCTTGCTCATCTCAGAGCAGACCCGTACCTCGGGCATCGTCCTGTTGGCAGCTGGCGTGCTGCTCACTTTGAGCCGAGGCCGGCCGAGCATGCAGGCGCAAGCCTCCGATCTGCATCGGCAGTACATGCCGACCGGGGAAACGATTCAGGTAGAAACCGAGAAACCGTAAGGGGTGCGGCATGGCAAGTCCCAAACCTGGTCACAAACGCTGGCTCTTGCTTGGGCTGGCCTTGTTGCTCGTCTGGTATTGGTACCACAAGCGCCACGCCACCATGCCGATCGCACACGAGACACCGCAGTCGTTTAACTTCGACGAGGACTACCCCAACCTGTCCTACCGCTCGACCGACGGATATGCCCCGGGACAAACCGACGTCGATGCCCTCACTCACCTTGCCCCGGAAACTCGCGCCGCGCTCAATCGGCTCACCTACCGAGATCGGGTAAGCGGAAAGTACGGTCCCAACTCGGATTATAAGTTGGAGCTGTGGAACGCCTGGCAGTTCTTCTTCTCCTCTGGATTCGAAGCCGAAATGAGCGATGCCGCCGCACAGATCGGCGACTATTGGCACAGCAAAGGCATCGGAAACTAACCATGGCTCTCATCGGTAAAGCCCTCGCGAATCAAGTGCCCGCAAGCACCACGGGCAACCAAGCCCGCCTCATGTTTGGCGCCATGACGTCGGCCCTCTCGGGCGCCTATTCCACCTTGGCAGACTACGACTCCACTGGCATCGCGCAATGGACGGGGCTTGACGCTGGCTCGGTGGATTCCGCGCGTGGCTACCTCGACTCGTGCAACGGCATCTTGCAAAAATATTTTGCCGACATGCCGATCTCGGATGCCCAGCTCGACAGCCACCAACTGCAAGAGCTTAAGACCGCCGTCTCTACCTCGTCGGTCGCAGTGTCAACCATCGACGAGCTCTTCAAGACCTCATGGCTGCAAGAGCTCTGCGATGCCATCGTGCAAGCCGCAGGCACAGTGACCGCAGCCATCGCCAACACGGTCTCAAAGGTGGGTGGCTCGTTCGTGGGCGGAACGTGGTGGATCTGGCTCTTGCTCGGCATGGGCCTCATCCTCGTCACGCGTTACAAGAATGCCGGAGGTTCGCATGCGCAATGAAAACCCGTGGATCTTTCCCTTCCTCGTCGGCTTGATGCTGGGCTTGATGGTGGGCTACTGGGACACCATTTCGAGCCTCTGGACTCATCGCCAGCAACTCTCTGGCCTCGGCAAAATCAGCGAAGGTATTCAGGAGCTCGGGCAATGACCTTGAAGCTGTTCCTCATCCTCATCGCCGCCGTCGGCGCCGTACTCTACATGCGCTCGCAGCGGGCAAACCTCACCACCAGCGGAAGTTCAGGCCAGGGAGATAGCGGGACCAAGGGTCCGAAGGGGATCGGGCTGTGTGTGTGAATGGGCAAGCGCGCTCGCCACGTCTTTTCGTCGCCGCCCTCATCGGCGCCGCCTTCCTCCTCCTCTCATCTCTCGGCGTGCGCAAGTTGGAAGGACATCGCGAGGCACTCTCTGTCGGCGGGGCTGGCCTCGTGGGTGGCGTATCTTGCAGGCAAGCATCTGCCACGCACCCTCGCTCTAATTGAGATCCCTTCCGGCGGCGTCTCCCACGATCTGTGGGCTTGGCTGCCCTTTCTGGCCAATCTCGCATCGCTCGTCGCCATCGCTGCGCCCGTCTCCTTCCGCAGCTTGCTTGACACGGTGGCCTCCGTAGTGCGTCTGTGTTCGCCGTCGGACAAGAGTTAGCGACTGGTACAATTTTGTAGCAAAACTGTAGCAGTTGCTTTAGGCTCTTCTGTATGCCGATCTCAAATCGTTCTTCAGATTGGGTGGCGTTGACGGGCGTGAGGGTCTCAAAAGAAGTGGCCGAGCAAATCGACGAGCAAGCCAAGCTGGAAGACCGCACGCGCGTCGGTCAGGTTCGCTACTTGCTCGGCCTCGGTTTGCGAACGGCGGCACGCTGTCGGCGCCTGCGTAAGCTGTACAGCGAGCGGCAGGGCAACGCCTAGCACGGAGGTTTCCCCGTGCCTCGCAACCACACCACGTGGGCCGCGATCTCTGTCGATGCGGACCAGTCGCCGCCGCTTATGCTCATGCGTGAGGAGCGCGGGGATTTGGCCGACGTCTATTTCTACCGGACCGTGCTGTGGTGTAAGCGGTTCTGCAAGCAAGGCGAAATTCGCGATCGGTGGCTCGAGCTCTCTCTGTGTCTGCGCTGGCCTCGCGACGAAGGCATCGAAGCCCTACGCGATCTCTTCCGTGCCTGCGGCGTCGTGGTGGGCCCCTTCGATACCCTGTGGTGTTGGGAAGACACGAACGGTTGGATCGCGCGCAAGTATGAGAGAGACCGAGCACGGCAAGAAGCCAAACGCAGAGCCGGGCGGGCCAGCGCCAAGGTTCGCCGCGCTGCGGCGAAGAAGCGTAAAGCCGACGAGAAAGCCGCCGCAAGCGCTATCCCGGCGGTGAGCACGTCGGCGAGCAAAAGAAAGCTCCAAGATGTGGGTGGGTGGGTGGGTAGGAGCTGTCATCCGCGGAGCGTCCACGGACAGTCCACGGACGGGAAAAAGGGGAAGCGATAGCCATGCAAAAGCAAACCGAGACGGTGAAAGCGATGTCACTCCCAACGGAGACCACGGCCGAGGGCCCCGCATTTCCCGACGCCCAAGGGAGATGTCACTCACCGAAAAAATCGGGCCGCACGCGACTTTCCCGCGGCGACTTCATCCACCTACAAAACGGTTGGGGGCAAAGCATCCGCGCGCAAGTCATGTGCGTTCCGCCAGGCGAGCTGAAAGAATTCGGCGTGCGTGCGGCGGCCTGGCAGGGAGCGCCATGGCTCTGGCTTTCGGCCGACTCCGAAGGAACCCTGTGGACGGTGGAAGATGGCAGGGCGTGATCTGCCCTGCTACGGGGCATGCAGCGGCGATTCAAAGTGGAGGACGCCAGAGGGATGGTGTTGCTCACTCTGTGGCGGATCGGGAGTCGTGAAAGCCCCGCTTACGCAACGCGAGGAAGGCGAACAAGCCTGGAAGCTCTTCCAACACCGGACCGCAAAGTTCCTCACACCGAAGGCCAGGCGCAAGCTGCGTGGGCTATTGCCCAAGCCGAGGAAAAGACGCCGTCAAAGCTCGCCGTCGCCGACCATCCGCCGCGGTCTCGCGTCCGAGCTCGAGCGCAAGGCGTGGTTTGCTTCCAAGGCGCCAAGCGAAGCCGAACGGGCCGAGCTGGCAAAGATGCTCGAAAAAACCAAGGGGGAACTATGTCCAAGAACCAAGCCGAACTATCCACCGTCATCATCGTCAAGCTCGAGATAGAGACGTCCGATCTCGAGCGGCTTCCTTTCGCCATCGAAGCGGCCCACGAGATGGCAGCCTGTGAGCTCCGTTCGAAACCCTTCGAATCTGGGCTTATCGGCTGGCTCGCTGCTTTCGCCGATGATGTTCGCTTCGCCGCCATGGCTGCCCGTGCTCATCCCGAGCCGGACGAAGACGAGCCCAAGGCAAAAGGAGGACACCCGATGCCAGCGCCCAAGGTGAAACACGTGTTCGGGTCAAATGGCATCTGCACTGTCAAGCACGACGGTAAGACCGCGTGCTCGGCCGTGCGGACTCGCAAGCCACGCGCGGGCAGCAAGGCGGCTGCCCAAGCCGAGGCGGCCTCGCAGACCGGAACCTTGCCCGCCGTCGATCCGAGACAGCTCAACATTCCAGGCGCAAAGGCAACGGAGGACCATGGCCAAGCCTCGTAAACGGCCGCTGCGCCCAATCACCTTCCTGCTCTGGTTTATCTGGGCGCTTTGCCGGGCTGGCCACGCTGCATGGTCGACCATGGCCACTTCGACTCTGCCGCGCTGGCAGGGTGGGATCTGGCACTCATCATGCTTTCACGGAATCTGGTCCACCCTGGCACGTGTCAATGGTTGGGCGTGCATGGTGGTGGCTCGCCTCGCGAAAGCCTGCCCGATCTGCTTTGCCCCCTCGTGGTGCCCGTACCATGAGCGGTGCTTGACCGACATGCCTAACTTCGCTCGCATTCTCAGACCCAAGAGAGAAAGGACCCACCCATGCCCAACGAAGAAAGACCGGAACAGAAAGCCGTAACCTCGGCGGTAGCAGCCGGATTAGCTGCCATGTTTCACCAGGATGTTCACCCGTCCGTGGTGGTGGTGGTGGCGCTGGTAGGTGGCGACGCCTACGTCAACGGCGGCGTGAATCTCGCCATCATGACCGACCGGAGCTGCACCACAATCAAAGCCAAAGTGCTCGAGACCTTCAAGGCGGCGTGCGGGGAAGCTCTGCCGCCACAGGGGAGGGCGCAAGCATGAAAACCTTGGACGCCATCGTTTCAGCTGCGGTGAAAATAGCCATGGACTGCGGCAAAGAGGCTGGGTGCAAGGTAGTCGCCGCCGCCTTCGTCCTTGCCACCGAGACCGAGACCGTTGCCCAGGGTGGCCTCATCGAAGAGTACGGCGACGTGGCGCAATTCGATGCCGAGGTCATGCAGCCTTTGCTCGGTGAGTTTGAATCCCGCGTTGGCGCTTTGCTACGCAAGGGCGACACCGAGACCACCATCGTGATCCCGGAAGGCGTGCCAACCGAAATCGTCGACGCATTCCGCACCGTCCAAGCCCTCATCGACCGCACCAAGGACGACGAGGCCCATATCGCGCTCAATCGCGTGCGCTTGCACGTGGTGGGCATGGATCAGGTGGCGGCCATCGCCGCCAAAGCCGTAGCTGGGAAAGGGGTTCGCTCGTGACAACCTTGGACGAGGTTGTGAGCCACTACTGCTCACAAGTCAATCATGCCATGGTTCTCATCGTAAACGCCATCCGGACGATCCACGCTGTCCCGTTGCTGGCAATCAAGGCGGACTTGGAAAAGGCACGCGATCTCATCCGAGACGCAACCGAGGGCGGTATCTGGACTGTGAGCGAGCCAGGGGACGCTATCGCGCCCGGGGTAGTGCCAGGGCGAATCGTCATGGCACGCGTGTCTCTCGCAACGACCACGATGCTCTACCCTGGCTTGGTCGTGCATCGGAGCGCCATTGAGAACAGGGCAATCGTTGCCGTTTGCGATTGTCAAGGATGGAATCAGCCTCGGACCTATGAAATCTCGGATGGGCCGCGCGCCGAGGGCGGCTTCTGTTGGTTGCCGCGGTAGCGCACGTGTGATGGGGGCGGCTACCTGGCTCGCCTCCATCTTTCTTCGCCATCACAAAATGGTAAAACTGTGATGTTTTGTCACGCGGGCAGCGCCGCGTGTTCGAGCAAACCCCGGAGGTTCCGCCATGGACGAAAATCGCACAGTGAGGCAAGAAAGTCACACTAGTCTCGTGAAACGTGATACCGCAGTGCGCGTGGGTAACGTTGGCTCCGGCGGCATGGTGACAGCCCGCGCAATGCAGTCGGTGGGTGCCTACGGCCCATATCTGCGTGAGGACGAGGCGCGGGCCGTGCTCGACCGCACCGACATGCCCATCGCCTGGCAGACCCTCTTGCGCTTTCTATGGCAGGCCGGCCCGCGCATCTCAGAAGCCCTCGGCGTCACGGTCGATGATGTGCGCTTTACCGAAGGCACCATCCGCGTGCGCACGCTCAAGCGGCGCAAGCGGCCCGATGGCAGCCCCAACGTGCAATACCGCCTCGTCCCGATCCAAAACGACTTGTTGGGGCTCTTGGGACGCCAGCTAGCCGAGTCCCAGCCCGGCAAGGGCGCTCGCCTTTGGCCTTGGACGCGCGAGCACGCTTCCAGGCGCATTCACGCTATGATGGTTGCGGCGGGCATCGACGAAGACCACTGTCATCCGCACGCTTGGCGAC
>Ga0210092_1000022_pt1 | contig 14663 bp, 18 predicted proteins | sample WestPond_TuleB_D_FD_185585 | JGI IMG/M metagenome (GOLD analysis project Ga0210092, IMG submission 185585) | Wetland microbial communities from the San Francisco Bay, California, USA, that impact long-term carbon sequestration -... | ecosystem: Environmental > Aquatic > Marine > Wetlands ...
CTGGACAGGTCGACAACAATCAGAATCCACACGATCCGGCTCTTTCGGCAACTCCTGCCGAAGGCATCAGTGACGGTGAAGATCTCTGGGCAAACCTTGTGCGCGACACCTCTGCCATACGTCTCGTTCTCTGTGGGCATGTGGCGCCTTACCCGTATGGCGAAGCTGCTGCTGGAGTTGCAACTGAAACGCGGTCAGACGGTTCCGTCGTTCACCAAATCGTGCAGAACTACCAGAACTGCACACCGCGTGGTGGTGGGTGGCTCGTCGAGTATGAATTCGATGAGGGCAATCACCAACTGATCCTCTCTACATATAGTCCCTACGAACAACGGTGTCGTTTCTTGCATTCCAATTCAACTGTGTTGGCAATGCCCTGAACGTTCAATCCGCTATCATGGCAAGCAAATCTTGATCTGCCAGCACAATCGATTGATTGGGTTTGTGGGTGGAGGCCAGGCATCGTCAGGATCTCTCGGAGGACACGCAGACAGGGCGAAGAAGACCAGCGCTGCCAGGAACAGCAAACGGTTCCTGAAAACCATCTCCACTACTCCCAGCGCTCCGCGTGTGTCTCGGACGCCCTCTCCGCCTTCAGGGCGGCCAACCTGGCCGGCATACTCATCCCGGTGAGCAGTCTGGTCAGGATATCGGCGTCTGCAGCGATCCCGAGGGTCAGAAATCTATCCACACGGCCGTCGAGCAATACGAAAGTTCCCCCGACCTCGAAGTAGCGCAGCAACACAACAGTAGCTGTGAGAGCGAAGTAGGAGTCGGTTTGTCCCCATTGACCCGTCCCGTGCACAGCCGGTCCGAAACCCCATGGCTTGTCCGAGTAGAAGATGAATTCGTAGCCCACGGCGATCGTCTTCACACCGGTCTGCCACTTCTTCGAGGAGAGATCGTAGTTGACCGCGGAGAGGTTCATGTCCGGAAACATGCAGTGGTAAGTGCTTCCCACGCAGAATGAAAGAGGTGGAGCCACGTCGTTCGGGACCAAATCTTCTTCGGCTGACGCTGTCGACGACAACATCAGCCCGACGATCAAAACGAGCAGTCCCAGTGGTCCTCCCGAGATCGTGGTGATCTTCTTCGAGTCGGCTTTGTCGGCAGGCGCTCCTGCTGCCCCGACCGTGCCCGATACTCGAACCAGATCTCCCATGAACGTCGAGAGGTAACCGCTGACGATGAATGCTTGGCTGCCGGCCGCGAACCGGCTTTGAAAGAGCACAAGGAGAGGCATCCCAACCGCGGCCGCACAGGACACGATGTGGAAGATCTTGGCGATAGCAGCGAGCTCCTGCCTGGTTGCCTTACCGAAGACCGCCTGATACCTACCCCACATCACGATCACGATACCAGCCAACGTGGCGAAGGTCATGCCTGGACCCACGTCGTTGCCCGCGAGCTGTCCCTGGTAGACGACACCAGCGAACGACGAGAGAAGACCGAACGTGATGAGAGCTACGTGCTTGACTTTGGTCCAATTCATGTTGCTGCTCCTAGATCTTGTGCTTGACCGTGACCGTGTTGTTTCGGTACGTCGGATGCCATTCGTCGTACAGGCTCATGGTACCCGGGGCGGACTCTCGTAGCTTTGCCAGAATCAGATTCTGCGGTGACGGTGTGCCAGGCTTCTGAGGTGCCGGCGCCGTAATCGCCGTCGCGAGCTGCTCATCCCTGGTAGGAGGCTCCGGATCAGGCAGCGGCACGGCTCCGCCGATACTCCAGTCGCGTCGCAATCTACCGAGCAGGAGATCGTGGCTCATCGGTTTGCCTCCTGCGCCCAATCGTCTGGAACCTGCAGCATGGTGAAATCGTCCTTCAACTTCCAAATATACAGGAGATTTGACACCCGCTCGAACCTGGCCTAACCTGATCGATATCTGCCCGAGCGGCCCGCGCGGCGTCTCCCGACCCATCTACGACACCTGAGGGATGATTCCAGCTGGCTCCCACGCCCGAGGCCAAAAATCAAAGTCCGAGCGCGTGTCGCCAACCGACCAGCGCAACCGAGCAGCGAGGGAGCCATGCCGCAAAACGTAGTCAACCCGGGAACCGTCAACGTCGCCGACCAAGGCGACGGTCTCCTGTCCGTCGACCAACCGGTTACGACCGGGCCGTCACAAAACTCGGGCACCCAGGTCGCCGGCGGCGATCTTGCTCCTGGTGTCGGAACCGACTCTCCTGACCAGACAGTCACCGTCGGATCTCCCATGACAGCCGACCGAAGTGTCGACGGTGGTCTCCGATCTCCCCAGTCTCCGAACACGATCAACACCACGCAGAACACCGTGATCAACCAAACGTACGGTGTTGGGCAACCCTCGAACGTCTTCGTGTAGACGCATGAGCCCGATCCTTCTCATCCCCGTCGGCGTCTTCGGCTTCCTGGGCGGAGCCGCCTTCGGCACAAGTCGAAAAGGACTCTCGATGCTGCCTCCCGAACGTCCTTCGCCGCTTCGGGGCGTGCCGGCCATGCGGTGGGAGAAATTCGTCACCGTGATGGTGGTCGCGCCGAAAAAGACGGTTACCCCACGCGGTCGATGGGGACTATTCGGCATGGATGCTCGCCGATTGTCCGATATCGGTTTCATGGCGTCTCCCCGCAAGACCACCGTCGGTGGTATCCCGGGCATATGGTCCGGTGAATGGGTGGCGCCGCTATCGCGCGACCACTTCCTGTCGTCGACGCCTGCTCAGTACGAGGCGTTCGCGAGATCCATGCGCCGGATGGTACCCAAGGTTTCGGGGCTCGTCGGGCTGTCCGTGGGTTCCCAGCGATGCTCCCTTTCCGGCCTCCTCGCTGTTGGTCACCTGGCGGGTGAGGACGGTGTAAAATCATGGGTGGCCGACCCCGCCGTACGCGAGAAGTTCCAGGCGACGACGGCCAACTTCAAGCGAGCGAACGGCCTCTTCTGACGAGACTACCATGATGCAGTCACCGGAATACCGAGAGCTCAAAGACATGATCGAAGCCCAGGGAAACACCCTGAAAATCATACTCAACTCCCTCAAGACGTGTCAGTCCCGCTGCCACGTCGACAATCCGCCCAGTCGGTGGAGAGGACTCGGAAGGGCCATCATGGCCATGATCCGATTCTAGAAAAACCAAGGACTACCATGCCAAATCAAGAAATCGTGGGTCGTGAAGAAATCGTCGGTCTCGAGGAGATCCTTGGCGCCGGCCTCAAGGACATCGCCGTCGCCCCCCTCAAGGTGGTGAAGAAGGCTGCCACACTCCCTCTGGACATCGCCGAATGGGCCCTCCGTCGCGCCCCCGTGCCATCCGAATCATGGTTCATCGGCCGCGAAGAAATCTGCGGTAGCGACTCTGAAGCCTTCGTAGGAGAAGACGACCAGATCCTCGCCCGCGAGGGTGGTCAAAGCGAGGCCTCCTCGCTCGCCAGACGGGTCGCCTCCTGCGGCTACAACTCGCACTGGGCCTACATCCGTGGCAATGGTACTGGCATCACCGCGGCTGACCTGGACACGGTCAAGAAACTCGCCGACGGTGGTAACAAGAACGCCAAGAAGTTGCTCGCCCGACTGTCCAAGCTCGCCAAGACGAAGGTGTCTGGCGACGCCGGCCCCAAGCCGGACCTGTCGTCCGAGCGTCGCCAGGCCAAGCAGATCTTGTCAGCGGCCCAGACCGCAAAGTCGATCTCGCGCTCGGCGCTTCGCCGAGCCATCTGGCTCTACGCTGGAACGTCGTCCTCCGAAGCCGACCGCATGGAGGTTGGCAAGAAGATGCTCAGCCTGCTCAGCGAACGGCAGATCAGGCTCACCAACTAGGACATCATGTCCAAGGATCTCATACTCGGACGATGCCGCCGTTGCTGGTCCCGCGGCGGCTCTCCGCATGCTGGAATCGGCTACGCTCCGGTCGTGGACGGACTGCCCCAACCTGATCCACTGACCGGTGAGCAGAAGGAAGACATTCGGACCTTCCTGCGGCACCTGCAGTTCCAAGGGGCCGATTCTGACAACACGAAATTCAGTCGGCAGGTCGCCGACAAATACGGTCCCCTGCGCGACAAGGTTCGGTCCGGCGACCGCGAAGCCTCCGCGCAGTGGAACGAGCTCGTTTCCTGGACCAACTCCCTCCAACAAGACGCCCTCAAAAATCAACCTGCTGCCCTGATCATGCTCCGAAACATCTCACGCTCCAGGCTTTTCAGCCCGCGCTTCCAGGTGGCAAACTAGGACTCTACCAATGGCTCACGACCTTTTTTTCGGAAAGACCCGTCGAAACTGGGCTCGAGGCACCAGCCGAAAAGCCTGCCTTTCGGACGAGGTCGATTTCCGGCTGACCGAGACTGAGATGCGGCAGCTCGCCGATCTAACCACCACCAAGATGCTTGCCGACTCGGGCGACAAAGCAGCCCGCAAGAAGATGGCAGTCGTGGCCAAGCGGGTGGCCTCGCTCAAGGCAAAAGCCGCGCGCGGAGACGTTGCTTCGCAGCGGGTCTTGCGCGTTCTCTCTGAAAGCGGAGTCTTCCGGGGTTTCCAATCATTCTCACTTGGCGGGGCAGGCGGACACGTCCCGAACACCACCTATCGAGCCACGGTCCTGAAGCAAGCCCGTCGTCGAGGCGGCAATCACCCATCGACCAAAGATTTCTACCACGCCAAGAAAGCCGTCGACGGTGTCATGCAGTCGGCCGGCCTTGCTCTCTACCTGCCCGGGGCCGGACCCGGACGTGTGACGGCCTAGGAGAGAATCCTATGAGCACCAACGACAACCTGGGCGATGATTTCCACCTCACAGACCAAGATCTAGACGACAACGATGATGGTCTGACGGACGACGGTCTGCTCGCTCTCGTGACCCCAAAGGATCCAGAGAAGGCCATCGACAGCCAAGACGACGATGCTTTCGACGTTCTGCTCGAAGACCTTTCTCCCGGTGAAGCTCAACGCGTGGTGAACACCATGCGTCCGCTATCCGAGACCGAAAGCAAGATCGTGGATGAGATTCCAGACCTCGAAGATCTCAGACGAATCGACGATGCTGAGCAAGAACAGTGGCTCGTTGACCGCTCTCGCGACGGTTACCACGCGATGGACAAAGTTCTCGAAGACACCGTATTTGGAGACGCTATGAACAAAGAAGAAGAGATGGAGAAGATGGGCACCGACGACGAGTCTGGATGGGGCGTGCCCGGGCTCAGCACCCTCAAGAAGATCGCATCCGCCCCCTCGTCGCTCACCAGCCAGGTCGTGCGGCGTCTGCCGGGCGGAAAGTACGTAGACCGCTTCGCTCGCGCTCCAATGTCGGCAGCCAACTGGGCCAAGAAGAAGGCCACCTCAGCCGTCATGAAGTTCGTGCCCGGACGAGACGCTGCCAAGGCCAAGCTGGTCAAGGGGGCGTTCGGCAAGCTGGTCACCCAGCATGCCAACTGGCTCGGTCTCAAGGACCAGCGGGCAGGACTCCCCGTCAAACCCCAGTCTGTCTACCAGCAGATGTCAAAGCCCTGGGCTCTCGCCCAAATCAAAGCGGCCGGACTGCCCACCTCGTTCAAGATGAGCGGAGCCGACGTCCTAGGCGCCGAGATCTGTGGATCCGACGTCATGGGATCCTGGTACAACCCCTTCAGCTGGTTCGCCAACCTCATCGACGTCATGTTCAACGGTCGGGCCAAGCAGGAAATGTCCCCCACGGGGCCCGCCGCCGGCCAGCCGATGGTGGACGAGTATGGCAACCCGATCAACCCCAACGACCCCAGCGCGATGGATCCCAACGAACAGCAGGGCCCGTACGGACAGCAGGACCCATACGCTGCCCAGGACTACTACCCCGACCAAGGAGCTCCGATGGAAGCCTATCCCGACTACCAGCAGGGCGACCTGACCTCCGGCATCTCCGGAGAAGATTCGCTTGGCGCCGTTGCGACCGAGATCTTGTCAGGCGTCTCCCCCAAGAAGCCCCAATCGAAGGCCGACCAGATGATGGCCATCGCCGTCGAGAAACTCCGCAACGGGTACCCGATCAAGCCGGGAGAGCTCGCAATCATTGCCCAGCTCGCCAAGGGAGGCCACCCGCTGGCCATTCAGGTCTACTCGACTCTGCGCCAGGGAGGCATTTCCAAGATCTCTGGCGACGAGTCCGGAGCCTGGCTGCACAAGCTCTCACCGTCCTACTGGTTCAAATCGTCCCAGGAGAAAGAGCTGCTGACCAAGGAGATCGACGCTTGGAAGAAGAACGCCGATCTGCAAAAAGACATCGCGAAGAAAGAGGCGGTTCTCTCCCAGGCCGAGAAGGCCAAGACAGCTGCCGACGCTGTGAAGTCCGCCCAAGACCAGGCGGCTGCCACCGAGGCCCAACTCCAGGCCATCGCCTCCTCGATCAAGGGAGAACTGATCGCCCCTGCCAAGACCATCTCGTCGGGCTCCTTCATCGGACACGAAAACCCGACCGCCATCTCAAAGGTCGTAAACGTTGCGCTGGCCAAGGCCGGTAAGCGCGACCTCGCCTCCAAGCTCTACACCAAGATCCTGGCCGGACAGTCCCTCACGCCGTCGGAGATCAAGGAAGCCGGCGAGGTTGCGAAGATCCTCCAGCGCGTGAAGGTCGTCCACGGCGACCTGTACATCAAGGAACCTGCGTACCTGTCCGCCGTCCACGGGGCTTTCGTCGGCGCCCGCATGCTGAGCACGGTCGAGTCTGCCCGCCGCCAGAACCAGGTCTGCGCCAGGGCGGCCTCGGTACTCGGCAAGCGTCTCGACGGTCAGAACCTCGCCGAGTCTGATGAGAAGGCCGTCAAGGCACTCGGACAGAAGACAGCCGATCTGCGACAAATCGTCCTCGCCCACGCCAGCGGCAAGATCGGCGCGGGTCTCGAGAAATCACCTGCCCTGCGGAAGTCCGTGGTAGTCAAAGCAGCTACCGCAGCGAGGTCGCCGGTTGAAGCCAAGATGCTCACCGCCGTGCGAAGCCTGGCCAAGGCTGGCAACCCTCGCGCGCTCGAAGCTCTGCGTCGCCTGCAGGCGACTGGCGCCATCGTCGGTGGCGACCACATCGGCTTCTCGATCTCGGATTCGTTCAAGTACGCGACGGCTCCGATCTGGTACCCGGCACAGCAGCTGGCCAAAGGTGCCAAGTGGGTCGGCCAGAAAATGGGCATCGTCTCCAAGGGAAGCAGCTCGCCCGAGTCGCAACGGCTGTCGATGATGAAAGCGGCCGCCCAGCGCCGCAAGGCCGCCGAGGCCAAGGCAGCCATGGCCGACGCCCAAACCCGGGCCGAGCTGCGAGCCCAGCAAGCCATCGCCGCCTCCGCCGACGCCGAGGCCGACGCCGCCGACGCCGAGGCCCTGGCCAAGGAAGCCTCCATGCGCACCAAGGAGATCGAAGCCGACCCCTCGCAGTACCAGGACTCGGATGAGTCCGGCTGGGAAGCCTTCATCGGGGCCGAAGAGAAGAAGCTCATCGACAAGTCGAAGTCCAAGGATGCGGCGGGTGTCAAGATGCGTGCCGGAGCCTCCGTCTATCGCAAAGCGAAGGCTGGCGACCCCCGGGCCAAGGAAGCCGTCAAAACGATCGTCGCCAAGGCCAAGAAAGGCGATCTGCAAGCCAAGCGTGATCTCATCGCCCTCAAGGCAGGTGCCAAGGCCGAGAAGATCCGCCAGCGCGCTCAGAAGCGAAAGGCTCGAGCACTCGCCGAGAAGGCCCGACGACTGAAGGTCCAGTCCGTTCAACGGAAGATCGAAGCTGCCCTCGCAAACAAGCTCGTTCGCACCGAACGACGGATCGAGCTTCGCAAACTCGCCAAGATCGAGCGGAAGGCTGCGACTGGCAACAAGAAGGCCAAGGTCTTCATCACCCAACAGGTCGCCCTCGCCAAGAAGGGCGACAAGAAGGCTTCCGCGCGCGTGCAGAAACTCAAGCTCGTGCAAAGTGTGCGCAAGGCGGCTCCGACCACCCGCGAGCGTCGCAACCTGGCCATCGCCAGTCGCCTGTACCAGAAGGCCCAGAAAGGCAACCCGAAGGCTGTCCGTCAGGTGCTGGTGATCCAATCGGCTGCAAAGTCCGGCAACCCCAACGCCAAGCGCGCCATGTCCCGGCTCCAGATCGCAAAGCAAGTCCAAACGGTCGTTGCGACCGGCGTCGTGACCCGCGCCGTGCTCAAGGGAAAAAATCCCTCCATGACCAAGGCCTCCGCCCAAGCAAGGGTTGCCCAGGCGAAGTCCAAGGCGGTCTCAAGAACGGGCAGCCGCGAAGAGCTCGCCGCCGGCGCCAAGGCCGCGGCCGCTCTCGGCGACAAGAAGACTGCCGGCTCTCTCGCGCTGGCCGCCTCCCAGGCGCCCTCCGCCACCGAGACGCTCAAGAAGACCGCGACCGTCGTGGCTGCCAAGGAAGCTGGCAATCCCGAAGCCAAGGCCGCTGTGCAAAAGAGCTTCGAGGCTGCGAAGGCTGGCAATGCCTCCGAGATCAAGAAGATGGGCAACGTGGTGGCCACCCAAACCCTGGACGACATCCAGCAAGGTAAGGAGATCCCTCCGGCCATGCGGGACGCTGTCAACCTCCAAGAGCGAGTCGCCCTGAAAGATCCAGCGGCGATCCAAGAGGTCAAGGCGATCACGGAAGCCGCCACCTCCGAAAACCCGATCCCGGAGGCAACCGCTGCCGCCATTACCCTGGCAGCCGCCGCCGTCACCGCCAAGGCCATGGCCGCAAAGCCCACCGCCCGAAAGCAGTTTATGGAGAAGGTGAACCCTCCGCTCTCGGCCTCCGAGGCCTCCTCCGCCAATCAGAAGCTCGACGGCTACGTGGCAGCCGCCCAAGCTGGCACCATCTCCGCCGACGAGGCAGTCGTCGCCGAACGTCTCGCCGAACGCCTGGGCAAGCACACCGTCGCCGTCAAGATCGCAGCTCTGTCGCCCCCTCCGTCTCCGTCGACCCCGATGTCGACCATGCCGGACATGTCGCAGCCCCCGATCACCGGCGTCGGCTCCCTGCTGCGTGAATCGCTGCGAGCCATCACACTGTCCACCCGCGATCCTCTCGCCAACTGGCGTGAGGGAGTGGTGTCCCGAGCGAAGACGCAGACCGTGCGGACCTCCGGATCCGACACCCTCGGATGGTCACCATTCGGTTGGCTCCGCCAGAACCTGGCCGTGATCGCCCCATCGACCGCCCTGGCGGCCTCGGCCGCCTCGCTGGCCGCCTCGCTCGCCCAGAGATCACAGGGCAAGCAGGCTCCCAAGCCGGCCCCGGCCCCCGCCCCCGCGCCTGACGCCACAGTCGAGAAGGTCGCCCCCTCACCTGCCCCCGCCGAGGCCCCAGCCTCGAGCTCGGGAGATGCCGGTGGCCCCACCTTCAAGGACTACGTGACGGCCGCCCTGCAGTCAAAGGCCATGTCGAAGCGCGACTTCAACAAGGCCGTCATGGCCCAGACCGGCCTCTCCGCCACTCCGCAGACCAAGGAAGCGGTCGGCAAGAAGATGCTGGAGTTCCTGTCGAAGAAGGGCGTCAAGGTCGAGACCTAGATCAACCATGTGGGCACTAGCCGCCGCCGTCGCCCTGACCTACGGCCTCCTCAGGGCCGCGGCGGCGGAGCCACGCCGGCGGCTACTCGCCTCAAAAAGAAAGCTCGCTCAAATCTCCGCCAAAGATCCGGCGCGACTCTCCCTGGACGAGTCGGAAGACGGTCTAGCGCTTTCAAGACGACTAGGAAAGAAAGACCTTGAGACCAAGTTCGCTGACAAGGTATCGGTACTCAAGCAGCAACGAAGGAGTAACTAATGGCCTTTACCATGCCAGAAGGAATCCCGGTCTTTACGCCGCCCCCGGCCAACCCGGACCGTGTGATGTCCATCGGATCTACGTCTTTTCTCACCACCGTAGGTGTCATCCTGGGAATCGTGATCTCGACGGGTGCCATCCTCGGAGTAGTCGGCAAGGCCTTCTACGTCGAACGCTCCGAATACAATCTGGCCGTCGTCCGAGCCGCCGAAGAGAGAACAGCCGTCACCGAAACCTTGAAGCAAGTCCGTGAGGCGATGACCCGGCAGGAGGCTACCCTCCAGAAACTAACTGAGGATCTCGACTCCGTCAGGCAGACACTAGCCTCCATGCGAGGAAGGAGATAGTCGTGGGAGAACATCGCGAGCAGGACGACATCGACACCGCCAGGGTCGTGCTCCGCGAAAACACACGAGTGGAGTTCCAGTCGACGATGGTCATGCCAAGCCAGCGCACCCAACTCGAGATCGTGCCCGAGGCCATCATGGAGAACCCGGTGCTTTTCATGTCGCAGGAGCCCACCTTCGCCGACGTCACGGTCGAGCAGATCGTCGTCGGACACTTCATGGTCGTCGTCGAGCCCGGCCACGTCGCGGACTTCAAGTTCGGTCGTCCCCTGCAGGACACCGTCACCCCCCGCGAGTCGCTCAAGATCGTGCTCCGCCACTCCTACCTCACACCCGTCAAGGTCGGCGCGAGCCTCGTCGTCAGCGAAAAGCCCGGCACCTACAAGATCGTTGACCGCCAAAAAATCAACCAAGGATAGTCACCCATGGGACGCAATACCACGGCCGACAAGACCCCTCTTCTCCAGGATGCCGAACAGAACATCGGCAACAGCGAATACGTATTTCCGCAGCCCGGAAACGTGGGCGTTTGCATTCCTCAAACCAATCCTCCCCGCATCCTGAACCTGGGATCCGGTGGCTCCGCTGCCGGTCAAACCCTATCCGTCGTATTCGGACTCTCACGCATCCTGGAAAGCACCTACAACCCCTACCCAGGATTTCCCGGTCCCATCACAGGGATCCTCGAGTATGGAAACGGTGGCCGCTCGACCCGGGTGGAATTCGACCTCACGGTCGGTCCCTTCTCTGGAGCTCTCAACGTCGCCAGCCCAGCAATCGAGCCCCAGGACGGCCTCACCACCGTCACGGTCCCCACCGGAGTCCTGCGAGCCTACGCCAGGTACGACAACCTTCTGCTCGCCCCCGTCCTCGGCACCGACCCCCCGCAGTCACTCGCCCAGCTGTCAGGCGTCGCCCCCGTGGGTCCCGGAGGTCCAGTCGCCGTCACCAACCCCGCCGGCGGCCCCAACCTCATCGTGCCCCCCGAGCCGGTCCTGGTCAAGGCGATGGCCTCCTACTTCACGAAGCCGCACGCCAAGGTCTACAAGACCGTGTGGTGCTACTGCTCCCCGCAGATCGCCGGTGCCCCGGCCGTCCAGGTCACGAGTCCCTACATCGTGGGAGGCTTCGCCAACTTCGCCTTCTTCAACCTCCCGGCCTTCACCCGGAAGGTGAAGGTTCTCCGCTTCCCGACCTCCGTCGGTCTGGCCGTCCTGCTTCACAACGGGATCCGGCCCGTCGACTTCGTCACCATCGCCGGCGGCTTGACCGCGCCCGAGATCAACGTCATCGGCGACGAGTGCATCATCGGGATCTCCTCTTCACCCGACGCCGTGACGATGCTCGCCCTCGTGTGCGAGATCGGGATCTAACGATGCACACAGCTATCAACACGTGCTGAACCAAACGTAACTACAGATGCGCGCAGACGAACGTACCGTTGGGACCCGACTGGGTGCACGGCCGGCAGAGCCAACCGGCGAAGCCCCCGCTCGCCCCGCAGAGGGCACCGCCGACGAGTCGCGAGTCTCCCTGCCACTTGCCGACGTGCCCGTCCAGCCGGCAGAGCTGCACACCCTTGGAAGCGTCCCAGGTGCAGTTGGCGTAGTAGCAGTACGTGGACGGATCCGCTGCCGGGCCCGCGCAGTCGGCGGAAGACACTCCCTGCTGCGCGCAGAGACCTCCGAGCTCGGACGGGTTCGTCACCACGCCCCAGGCCCCCGCCCCGCCCGTCTCGGCGGCGTGCTGGTAGTACTGCCGCATGGTCGTGTCCGACTTGCTGCCCTTGGCGCTCGTCATCTGGATGTCGCCCGACGGGGAAGGGATCTCGCAGTGGAGGACCCCGGCGTCGCTCTTGATGCCCGTCGGCTCCCCGCCGTCCGGCAGGTCAACCTCGGCACCCGAGCCGCCCCCCTCGCACCCCGCGGACCACAGGGCCAGCATCGCCACGATGATCCCCAGAACCAGATCTCGCACTCGCCGTTCGCCGAGCTTCATTTGCATGTCCTCCTACCCTGTATTCTGGACCGGTCCGAACTTGATGTCAAATCGAATTTCTGATAGAAGGGTAACCATGTCCAAAATCATCGAGCAGACCGACCGATTCATCATCCAGCAGGAGAGCGACGGGTACGTCCTGGTCGATAAGCGTCACCGGACCTACCCCGGACCTGAGTCCAAGATCGGGCTCGTCGGTGGTGAGGCTCTCCGCCTCGAGGCCGAGCTCTCCAGACCTCTGCGGCCTTCGGAGTCGCTCGACAAGAAGCTGGCTGCCTTCCTGAAGAAACGCACCAGCCGGCTCGACACCGTGATGGACAGCACCATCCTCCAGGGCATGGCCCGCGGCCCCTACGCGTCCTGGTGGTCCACAAACATGGAGGACCAGGGGAGATCATTCAGCGGTCAGGACATCATGGAAGCTGCCCCCAACACCCCGCGGTGGGCTCATGCCTGGGCAAAGAAGCTCGGCAAGTCGATCTCCTCCCTCAACCGAGCGACCCTCTCCAACCTCTACGCCTCCGCTCAGGACGTCGGCTACTACGGCACCGCCGAGACATTCGGCGTCCATCTCGGGATGGAGACTGTTGGCTCTGGCATCGCCTGGACCGACGACCTCAAAGGTGCCACCAGCCTCAAGATCTTGGTCCCGAGCTACGAGATGTGGGGCCCCGGATGCGAGAAGTCCGAGCCTGACACCCGGTTCGTGAGAAGATAACCACATGGTTGCCAACATATCCCTCATCACGTGGTAATCCGATGGCGCACGATCTCATCTTCGGCAAAACCAAACGCGATTGGAGCTGCGGCTCCATCGTGCTGCCGGCGAAGCAGCAGAAGCAGATCTTCAACAAGCTCGACGATGTGCGGTACGACGTCCGGCGAGCCGGAAGCCGAGCGCTCACCGGCATGCTGGTCCTGTCGGGCGCCCTCGGGGTGCTCGCTATCTCCAACTTCAAAGGAAGACACTGACATGCCGCATTTGATTCGAATTACAATCATCGCCCCCAAACAAGCAAACGTGAGCTCGGTTGATCTGATCACATACGACAATGTCCAGTATGCGCTCAACAACTGGCTACGAGAGCAAGAACTAGGATCTCTCCGAGACTGGAAAAAAACTTCTGCGTCATCAGCCCAATCAAACGTCCTTCATCTTCACCCCCCGATCAAAAGTGGCGACTTCCCAGATGCTCTGTTGATCGAGTCTTTCAGACTGGTGTCGTGTCCGATCAGGATCCGCGTTTGACACCCACTCACCAACTTCCGCTCGAGGATCCCATGAACTACGGAAATCCAGCAAACCGAAACCGACACGAGCATGAGGCTTCCTCCGCCATCCACTTCGTCGAGCGCCAGATCGCCGAGTACTTCGAGAAAAACCTCGGGTACCGGCCCGGCATCCGCATCGACTCCGAGTACTACTACGATGATGAAGGCAACCCGTCCCGCATCCTCGAAACCGTCGTCCCCACGGCTCCCCAAAGAGTGTTCCGGTTCGCCGTGCAGCGGAACAAGGGCAACCGCAAGTGGAAGTGGGATCTCGACTTCGACGACTTCGTCGATGGCAAACGCGCGAACGAGTACCACGCCGAGGCCACTGCTCTACTCGACTTCAAGCCCGAGATCGTCTCCATCCTGAACGGATACAACCTCAAGACCTGATCCAAAGGAACCCCAACATGCCCAACATTCGCGTGAAAGCTGCCCTCGAGAAGATGGACGTCGAGATCAACAAGATCGGCGCCCACATCGTCAACCACTCCGGCATTGACCGTGCTCAGGCGTCAGACATCGAACGACTCGCCAGCGACATTTGCACGACGGCCGCTCAGATCGTCCAGCTCGCCGAAGAGGCCCAGGGCATGATCCCCCAACACCGGGAGAAGAAGGTCCGCAAGGCCCTCGGTTACACGTACTGAGAAAACACCATGGCCCGAAACTTCTCACGTGGTGACCCTCCCCCGCCAGGCTCGATCGAGTACCTGGCGGTAGGCGACATGTTCTACCCCGACATCGCCGCCCGGAATGCCGGACGAGCCCGGTCGAGCTCCGGGTTCCAGGTGTACGAGATCGCGTTCTCCGACCTCGATGCTGCCCAGAACTACGTCGATGCCGTCGACCGCTCCGTCAAGCAGGCGAGGCGCGTCCACGGAGACAAGATCTTGTCGCGCGACGATGAGCGGGCCTGGGACACATTCGTTTCCAGATGGCGCCCCTTCGCCGCTGACATGCGGCTCGTCCCCGGCAGCCCGTCCATGATGCTCAAGGAGAACAAGCGCACCTTCGACGGTCTCGTCAAAGACGCCCGCGAGCTCGCCCAGCGCTTCGCCGCCAAGGGCATGGACGTTGTTCCCGTCCCCTACGCCGGCGAGCTCCTCCTACTCCTGCGCACGATGCCCAAGAAGCTCACCGCCTCGCAGATGCGCGGCAAGCTCCTCGCCGGCGTCAAGTGCGGAGAGCGCATGCTCGACGAGAACACCACCTGGTTCGACTGGGTGGCCTCGCGCGACCACAAGCCCCTGCAGGCCTCCGTCAAGGCGGCCCAGGAGGCCGCCGACATCTACGGCAGG
>Ga0210092_1000023_pt1 | contig 14580 bp, 19 predicted proteins | sample WestPond_TuleB_D_FD_185585 | JGI IMG/M metagenome (GOLD analysis project Ga0210092, IMG submission 185585) | Wetland microbial communities from the San Francisco Bay, California, USA, that impact long-term carbon sequestration -... | ecosystem: Environmental > Aquatic > Marine > Wetlands ...
CCGCCCGTACCGTGCGGCCTCTGCGCGCCCATCTCCGCCCCGGCAAAGTCGCCCGGCTGCAGGTGAGCCCCCAGCGACACGCGATCGAGGAACCCGCCAAGCATCACGACCCGCAAAAGGAAGGAGCTGGGTTGCCACGTCGAGCGCACAGCTACGCCCAGCGCGCATTCCCCGGTGTCGACGGCTCCAGGCGGGGTGAACAGATGCGTGAGCAGGCAGGCATCGCGCACGAGTAGCGTCGCATCGTCGTCCCCCACAGCCCAAAACCACACCGACCGGCGAGAGATATCTGCACCCGTGCCCGGCAACACATCGAAGACGAAGTAGGCATCGTCAGAAGCAACGCCCGTGGCCGCGTACGCTTCCCAGCCCGTTCCGCCACCCTGCCACGCATCTGGCGTCTTGTTGGCGGCTCCGCTCGCGACCATCGTGCTGATGGTGATCGTCGCCCACTGGAGAATCGGATAGGTGTACGGGGCGATAACGGCTGCGAGCTTGGCCGTTGCCGCGCCAGCTGCGTACGCCCACGCCGGTACGATCGGAGATATCCCGACGGAAGCAACGAAGGTCGCATCGGACACCGTGAACGTGTCCCCCGTTGTACGGGTCACCTTGCGGATCACGAGATCGGCGCCCGGCGAGGCCGGCGTCTGATAGGCGAGCAGCCACACATCGGCGGCCACTCGCACGACCGCGTAGGTCGCCGCCTGCTTGGCGCTCACGTCGAGAGAGTAAGCATTGTGGTCGTAGGCCACCTGGGCGTCAGTGACGATGTCAACCCAGCTGACAGAGCGATGATTGGAAGCCCAAACACCTGCTTTGATTTTCGCCCCGTCCATCGCCCACCCCACGAAGATTTCTGCTGGCGACGCCGCGCCGTTGGTGCCGATGGAAACGCCCACGTAGGAATACGTGTTCCGGCTGGCCAGGATTTCTCCGGTCGTCTTGTCGGTAAGGATCCAACCCGACTCTGTAGCGTCGCCGTCGGCCGCGCCGCCCTCCATCACCGTGAGCACGTATCGACCGATGGCCGCGCTGTCGAGATGCAGCCTCGAATCACGGCCGTTGCACTCCGCCCGCGTGGCGATGCCGGGAATGATGTCGAGCCGCTCGTACGCCACGCGGCCGCGCTCGATCCACTTGCCCGTCATCGGATTGCGCGCATAGAGGTCGATACCATCGTGCAGGAAAAGCTCGTCCCCAAGCGCGGCCAGCTCGCGGGCGCCCGTGATCGGGTCGTCCGTGGCCTCGGCGTCCATGTCGAGGGCAAGCGAGCCGGGCCGCTTGGAAATGCGCCCGTCCTTGTCCATCATCCAGTTGCGCCCGTCGACGATCACACCTTCGACGGCAGTGCGAGGGTTGGCTTTCTCGTCCAGACCCTGCAGCCGAACCTCGAGCAGTCTTTGCGCAAGCTCCGCCATCACCAAAGCTCCGGACCCATGTCCTCAGACACGTCGGCAATGCGGCCCTGATCACCGCGGGCGCTCGCCAAATCGGCTTGGATCGCTGCCTTCGCCAGCAGCTGCAGCTGCATGTGCTCGTTGGGGCTTTCGTCGCGCCGAATGCGCAGCTTTGCGGCCACGCCCTGCTTAACGTACTCGTCGGCGCCGTCGGGAACAGAAAACGCCGTCGACAATGCAGACGAGGAAACCTGCGGAGCCGAGAACACGTACCAGACCCGCAACGGGTATTGCGACGCCTGCGACGTCGGAAGGATGTACAGCGTTTCACCCATGAACCTGTAGGCCAAGAGCCCAACACGATCCCGGGCCACGAAGGACCACGGCCGGATCTTCTTCCAGTTGTCGGTGTCGATTAGGCAATCGACGCCACGTGGGCTCGCCCAGTCGGTGAGCCCGAGCCCGGTCGGAGCCGTTGCTACCATGCTCTTGGTGTTGCCGCTCGTGATCGAGAACTGCGCCGTGCACTTCGTGAAAGCGTCGCGGTTGGAGAGCTTCCCCCACTGCCACAGAGTGGTCAGCTCATTGTTGATCCATGCGCAGAGCTGCGTCGTCAAGACCAGGTTGTAGCCGTCATTGTCCGTAATGGCCAAGACATCGTCGATGATCGCCTGCGGTGTGGTGCTTTTGAACATTGGAGGGAAGGCGAGGCGGTTATTGGCCGCCCCGCCCGTTGATCAGTCTTCTTTCGGCTTCGCCCCCAGGATCATCACGGCCAGATCCTTCTTCTTCTCGCCGCCCGACGAGCTTTCGCTGTCGTCGTCGACGAGCCTCCACATGTCCTTGAACGCCTGCTCGGCCTCTTCCCAGTCCTGCTTTTCCCCGGCCTCGAAGAAGGCTTGAATCGCGTCCTGCAGGGGCGTGGCTTCTTCTTTCTCGTCGTCCATCATGGGATGACCTCGTTTCTGATCGACACCAACTCGATCGCGAAGATGGATCCGCTTTCGAGATCGGCATCCACGTACGTCGAATCGGTGTTATCGGTGAGTGGCGAGACGAACTGCACCTTGAAGCTGCCGTTTGCCTCGCTGAGAGACCGGGCAACAGCAACGATGCCCGCGCCCGTGGTGATTGGCGTCCCGGCAGCCGTGGGCGAGATGATGCCGGGAGTGATTGCCATAACGCTGGTGAGTGGGCAGGCAACGCCGTCGGCGTCCACGGCCTGCACCGTGTAGCAGCCGGTCTGCCCAGCTGTTTTGGTCACGGTCAGGCCGAAACACAGCGACGACGAGATTGCGCCCGAGGCGCCCACGACCACGCGAGCCCGTGAAACACACAAGTCGCTCACGAGTTCGCGCGCGCCACGTTCCTGCCTGACTGCCGCGATCGTCATGGCGTCACGTTGGACATCTTTGCCCAGAAGCCGATCAGCAGCTGGCCTCCAGACTCGACGTTCGTGTCAGTGTGGGTTTCCGACGTCGTCGACGTCACGTCCCTGTAGAGCTGGAGGTCGAAATAGCCCGATTTCGGCGTGAAATTTCGAATGCCAGCCTTGAGGGCGCTGTCGGTAGTCAGGGCATTGTCAGCGACCGCGCTTACCACCATCACGTTGGGGGCTTGTATTCCCCAAGGCGTGACGGCAGTGCCTGCCGAGTTGCAGGGCTGCGCGGATGCGACTGCAGTTGACCCGTCGCTGTCGACGAGCTGAACGCGATAGCGCCCGGCTGCCGTCTGCTTCGTGACAGTGAACCCCGGCGTATCCGACGAGGTCACCGCCCCGGAGCTGCCAATCAGCACGGAGCCGGACAGGTGAACCATGCCGCTGCGGTTGGATCCCTTGAAGAATCTCCACAGACGGTTGAAAATGGACATTGTTAGTCTCCTTTCTTTGGAGCTTGTTGATTACAGGTCGGTGACGACTTCCGCGTGGCCAGGGGCGTCCAAATGGAACTGGAAGCTGGACACGATGCGAGCCATCCAGTCATCAGTGCCGGGAACCTCGCGGAACTGCAGCCCGTCAGTTTGGTCCAGGAAGGCCAGATCGTCGCCCGTGTGAATGATACCGATGTCGGCGACGTTGAAGAGACGCGCTCGCGTCTCAGAAAACGCCGAGTCAGAGTAGCAAACGAAGTCTCCGCTCGCGCCCTGGATAACGATGCCCTTGAATCCGAGGGCCGCGCCGTCCATGTCCTCCATGTCCGCGTACACCTTGTTGAGCAAGCTCTTGTTGAGCTTGGCGTACGTGTTCGTGCCAAGTACACAGTGGGTGCTCTTGCCGCCCATCGCATCGATGTCGGCGCTGGCGTCGAGCAACGCTTCCTCGATCGTGCCGCCGGAAGTGGTGGCAGAGCGACGGAGGCCGCCGAGACGGGCGGAGAGTGTCTGATCGACGGTGAACAGGGTCGTCCGATCTCCTGCAGCGTCCGGAAGAAACGACTGGAAACCACAGGGAACGAGCTTGGTCGGGCTGGCGCTGTCTTCGCGATCGCCGTACCGGAATAGGTAATCGTTGGCCGCGAATGCTGTGCCCGAGGTTGTGGTCATATCCTTGTCGAGTACCAGAGTTCCGGCGCTGACATCGACCGCGGTAATCTTGCAATACTTCGCCGCGGTGGGGGACTTGAGCACGGCGCCGTTCTTCGAAGCGGACGCGCAGACGGACATCCCGATCTCGAAGAAACGAGCCATCCACGGATAGGTCAACGTCACCGTAGTGACGGTGCTCGTGCTGACCGAGCCGATGGTCGCCAGCGTTCCCCAACCGTCGCGATCGAGGACAATGCTGATTATGCGGGTCAGTGCAGTCTTGGCGTTCTCGATCTCGGACACGAGCGCCTTGATGAACGAGCCAGAGCCGGCCGAGCGACGGATGAGCTTGCCGGACACGCGAGCGAACTGGAAGAGTTCGCCCGGGGTAAGAAACCATCGCTTGTAGCGCGAGGATTCCGTTTCGGATTCGGCATACCCGACCTCATACGTAGCAGACCCGGCGGACGGGTTGCCGTACTTAATCGGCTGGGCGAAGCCAGCGCCGAAGGGTCCCTCGATGAGGGTGCCCTTTTCTTTCTTGAGCAGGGCGAGAGTCCTGCTCTCGGCATAGTCAATTGGAACTATGCCATTGGGGTACGTTTCTTTGAGGACCGATGTTGCGGCAGAAATGTCGAGAGACATGGATGAAACTCCAAATGGACGAGGTTTCGCATTCGGCGTTTCGCTCTGCCGTGGTGGACTATCGGAGTGCTCGTTGCCCGGGGCTTAGTGGACGTTCAGACGCTTCATTGCCAGCTCGGCACGTTGGGCGGCCGTCAGAGCCGGCTTGCGGACTTCTCGCTTCTCCGCTGCGTCTTCGGTCTCGATCTGCTTCTTCTTTGCTGGAGGGAGCTTCGCTGCAGGTTGTTCGGATGCGGCCTTTGCAGGCTTCTCCGGCGGCTTCTTCTTCTCCAGCACTGCGCGGGCCGCTTCATCGCGACCTCGCAAAACTTTCTCGGCGTCCTCCAGGACTTCGGACTCGGTCACCGACCGGCCAAGTTTCTCGGACATCGCCTTCCCCCACTGATAAATCTGACGACCATTCACCGAATGAGCCGCGATGTACGGATAGGCGCTTGGGTCGGCGTTGAAGTGAGCAAACGCCTTTTCCAAGAACTCCGTCTCGGTGACGGCCTCTGCGGCTTGCCGTCGCTGCTCGGCCTCCGTCTTCTCTCGCTCCGCAGTTTCCTTGGTGGCCTTGTCTCGCGCCTCGATTTCGTCGCGGGCAATCTTGCGCGCGATGTCCTCTGGCGTGGGCTCCGTCTGGCGGGACAGCTCCTCGATGCCGGCGCGCAGGTCGATCCCAAACATGCGTAAGGCCCCAGCCTTGCCCTCCTTGGCGACGACGCTGCGAAGCTCGCGCACAAACTTGACGTCGTCGAGAAAGCCAGCGTGCTCGCGCTCGAACGCGGCCTTTTGGTCCGCCAGCGCTCGCTCGCCCTTGCGCACGGTCTGCTCGCGCGCCACCAGCTCGGCCATCGCCCGCGAAGGGCGCGGCTCCGGCTTCTTCTCGGGTTCGGCCTTGCCTGTCTCGGACGACGCGCCCTCTGCGGTCTTCTCGGCGTCGCCCGCGGCCGCGCCGTCATCTTTCGCAGTGCCATCCTTCGCCGCCTCGCCCTCCATGCGCTCCATGGCCGCTTCCGCGCGCGCCAGAGCGGACTTCGGCGCCTCTTGCGACGTTGCCGCCTCGGATGCCGCTGGCGTGCCCTGCGTTGCCGCTGCGGCGGTCTCGGTATTCGTGGTGCCTGTCGCTTCGTCACCCATTGGAACCCTCGCTCTGCTTGTCGTTTGTCTTCTGACCAAAGCCCGTGGCCTTGGCCATGTAGTCCCAGCCGCTGCGGAAGTCATCCGTCGGCGGCCTCGAATCGATGGACGTACTCAGCCGTCCGCCCTTGTAGCCACGCTTGAACTTGCCTGCGCTGGGAATCTTGGTGCTCATGCTGGCATCGCTCCTGACATCGGCGGCAGAGCCGCAGGAATCGGAGGCCCAGCAATCGCCGACTGCTCTGCCTGCACAGGTGCCGGCGGCAGCACATTCGCCTGTGGCTGCTCAATAGCAGGCAGGCGCCCTGCAATCCGCTGCGAGAGGGAATCGGCCTCTGCCATGAGGCGACGAAGCAGATCGCGGTTGCGCTCTGGCACGCCGTCGAGCTGAAACGACTTGAAGTATTCGCGGGCCGACATCGTCTTGAGCCAGTTCAGGCCCGTCGGCCCCATGTAGGGCTCCGGCGCGAAATACTCGCCATCGTAGAGTGCTCCGTCGACCATCATGTCGACCATCTCGCGAAGGGCGATCTCCATCGTGATCGTCTTCTCGAGGTCGGGGAAATTCAAGAGCTTGAGGCCGAGCCCTCCCTGCACTTCCTCCGGAGGTAACAAGCCGCCCTTGATCAAGTCGGTGACATCCTGGATGCGGCCCGAGGTCGTCGACGAGAGGGCCGAAACGGGATTGGAGGCAAAGCGGATGTCCGAGAAATCGCCGTCGACGTCGCGCCACGAGATCCGCTCGTAGCTGCGCGTACCCATCGCTCGCACCGCGAACCCGGGGCACTTCTCGGCGAGCATCGCCGACATCCGGTAGAAGACCGTGGATGCCTCAACGCTCATGCATTCGAGACGTTGTCCCTTGATCACCTGCCGCGTGCTTCCGGTGTCGTTGTACTCGCGCAACGCCTTCCCACTGCCGCCCTCGAGCCCAGCAGGAATGCGTCCCGTGGCCTGAAATTGGTTCAGGCCCGTGTCACTCATCGCGTTCTCGATCAACCAATTCAGGTGCTGGTAGAACTCGCCAGGCAACGCCTGCGACGGCCCAATCGTCGGCGGCTTGAAGCCGGCCTTGTAGTAACCGATGCCGCCAATCTCGTTGGTGACCTGGTCCTCCTCGACCTCAGAGCCCTGCTCAATCCAAACGCGCGGCACGCAGGCCAAGCTCTGCGAGCGCTTGATGATCATGAGCATCTTGGCGACTTGATTCTGGTAGCCGACCAGCTGGTCGACCACGGGGCGGTTCGCCCAACCGGTATCAGCGTCGGACCAGCCGTAACGCACCCATGGAAAGAAATCGTACGGCCATTCCTCGTCGACGAGGGTGCAATTTTCCAGTGCGATGATGTGCCGGCCGGGACGATTTTCGCTGCCGAGGTGGACGACCTCGTAAACGTCGACCATGTCGGCCACTTGCTCGTTGCCGTTCATGCGACGATAGGCACGGTCAACGAGCCACGTCGCCGCCGGAGCGTCCTTGATGTCCTCTTCCAGCTCGGGGTAGAGACGAATCAGCTCGGAACGCGACTTCGGGAACTTGGCGCCAAGCTGCTGAGGCTTATCACCGTCATAGTCGTTCCACACCAAATGCTTGCCGTGAAGCCGCTCGACCCGCACGCATTCGCCCGGGAGGTCGAGGTAGAAGCGCGCGATCCCACCAGCTCGAGAGATACAGCCGTCAACGAACAGACGTTGCTGCAGTCCGTGAAAGCCCTGCTCGCGAAGCCCGCCGTTGCAGAACTTCGTTTGCTGCCTGGCGCGCTTCTGCAGCTTCCAGGAAGCGCCGTCCGTCTCGCATCGAACGTCGGCGGGGTTCTTCGCGAGCATCGCCTGCGCGGTGTCAATGCAACGGCCGACGAGATTGCAGCGTCCTCGCTGGTAGCTATCGAGCGTGAGCACACTGTTGGAGAGCAGCGGGGAGATGCTGGTCAGGGTGCCCAGCCAGTAGGGCGGCTGACCCTCGTAGAGGCCAATGTACATCGCATCCTGCATGCGCCGGACAGCATGCGCTGACTGCAGGACCGTCACCCAACGCCGGGCCGCGGAGACGGCCGTATCGCCCGCATAGGCCCACCAGTGCAGCCCATCGACAGCGTTCGAGAGGTCTCCCATCGTCCCCATGCGATGGGGCAGACGGACCACTTGGCGCTTGATCAGCTTGCGCATCAGCCCGCCTCCCTGAGGGGCTCCACAACCTCAGCGAGCTGGCCCTCGTGCACGCCAAGCTCGCGCAGAACCCGCTGTCCCTCTGCTCGGTCTCCGGCAGAGAGTGACGGTGGCCGCTTGACGGGCTTGGCCACCGTAACGGCCGGAGACGGAAGCTCAGAAGCAAACTTCACCGAGACCTTTCCGTCGGAGAACTCCGCAACGCCGTTCGCCCGAAGAACAGCGAAAAGGGCTTTGAGCTGCGGAGTTGTCATTCGCCTCCCAAGGCTACGTATTGGGTGTTCTGATAGTCAACAAATACACTCCAATTCACTTGACCTTTCTCACATGTACTCGTCTTCCCAATCGCGCCTTCGCTCGCGCCTCTGCGCCGCGAGCACCTTCTGCTGCCACTCCGTTGGCTTCTTGTACTGCGGGTCGGGTTCTGCGACCGGCTTTTCCAGGAACGCATGGCAGGCGCGCCAGCCATACAGGACCGCATCGGTCATGTTGCCGTGATATCCGCCCTTGCTCGCCGGCAGCTCTTGCAGCTTGCCGTCACGCAGAGCCTCCATGTCCTTGCGTACGGCTCGGCATTCGTCGACGAACAGCGACGAGCTTTTCGCCCGAAACCAGCCCTTGCGCATGGCCGTGTTGAAGAGCTTGATGTGGCCGGGCTTGTCGGCTTTCTCCGCTGGCTCGAGGGGGAGCTGATGTCGACGGCGGATCTCCTCGGCGATCATCTTGCCGAGCCCGCCCTGGTCAACCACCATGTTGCGAGGGTGGTAGCGCTCTTGGAATTCTGCGACCCTCTCGGCGCAGTCGGTGACGTCGACCTTGTTGTCTCTCCACTCGTCGACAAGGTACACCCGTTGCTCGTGGCGAGGCCAACCGAGCACCGCGAGCGCGGAGTTGTCGTCGTGCCCGAGGTCAAGAGACAGCACGTAAGTCCAGTCTCCGTCAGGCAGAACCACGAAGTCGTTCTTTGCCTCCGAGTATTCGTAGAGCAGCGAAGCGAGGTCCTCGATGTCGAGCGCGAGGTATTCCCGTCGATACGTCGGGTTGTCTTCGTCCCAACCGAACTCTTCGCGGATGCCTGCGAGGATTTGTTCGACCGACTGCCCAGCGAGCCGCGCGGGGAAGCGCTCGTTGTCGAGCACCGTCCAGTGGTGTTGCTCGCGGCCCTTGGCGAGCTTGCCCTTCCAGCATTCGTAGAAGAGCCCACGACGCAACGGTGGCGGCGTCCCAGTAAGCGTGAGAGAGCCGTCGTAGTCCATGAGGGTCTGCCGGATCACGTCTTGGATGAGCGGCCGAATCACCCGATCGGGAAACGCACCAGCCTCATCGATCACCACCGCCTTGAACTTCTTCCCTCGGTACTTCTCGATCTCTTGCGCCGTGTGCGCGCCACGCAGCTGAATGGCAACGCCCAGAGGCGAAATCACCTCCAGATCGCCCTCGCGCACCTTGAAGCCGAGAGAAAACTCCGAGTTGAGCCGCAGTAGCTCTGGCCAGATGATCTCCTTGGCGTTGCCACGGGTGAGGGTTACGTAGAGTTCGGGAACGATCGGCTCTTCGAGCGCCCCGAGCATCAGCTCGATGGCGTCGCCGACCGTTTTGCCCGACCGGCGACCGCACACCTTCACCTTGCGCTTGTGCAACGACTCAATGGCGGCCCGCTGCGGACCGAACGAGCAGGCGGCGGCTGAGAACTCAGCGGCGCGCTTTTCCTGCTTGCTTTTGCGCAGGGCTATCGCCAGTTGCAGCTCTTTTTTCCTCATGCTCGGTTACCTGCGGTTCCTCTCTCGGCCAAGCCAGCGTGCCTGGAGGCGGCCACGCAACAACCAGGGGTGTGCCGTTCATGAGCCCTTCGGGCCCATAGAAGAACAGCATTCCGTCATCGCCCAATACGATCGCTTCGATCCCATCCTTGCCGACCTCCCACACGGTTTTTGGATCGTTCCCGACAAGTGACACGTACGCGCCAAACTGGACTCGTTTTATCCTCATTTGTACTTTCCCAGCAGCTCAGGCTGATACCTCAGGTTGAAAATCGTGCGCGGTCCCGGCGGCGCCCAATGCGTGCACGGGACCACGCCAGAATCGTCGACAACTTGGCGGAGCAAGGCACGGCCAATTCCCACTCGTCGGAATGGATGCTTCACGTAGAGCCAGTGCAGGCACACGTTGGGCTCCGAGCATGCGAAGCCGAGCATACCGTTTGAATCACCCTCTGCGTGCGCCACGATGGTCCGCACGTTCTCGTCGGCAAGGATGCGTTCGAGCACGCGGTGGTAGAGAATGCGCCACTCCTCTTTTTCCATGACGATGTTTCCCGGGAAGTGCGGCCAGTATCCCTCGAGCCAGCCATGGAAGACAAAAGCGGCGTCCGCCTCTGCATTGAAAAGACGAAAGCCGATTCCTTCGACGACGGATGCGGTCGACGCGTTCACTTGCCACCCTCCGCGCGTGCTATCAGGTTGCGTGCGACATCAAGCTCAGGGAACTTTTCGCCGTCGAAGTCGTCCATCCGAACAGCACGCTCCAATGACTTCAGCGCGACCAGCAACTCATGCTGTGACACTTGCGGCCCGCGCTGCCAGCGTGGCCGATCGTCAATCGGCTCCGGCTCGCCCATCACTTTTGCAATGGTGGCACGGGCGTGCTGAATTACCGGGTGGAAGGCAAACCCACGGTACTCGGATATCCAATCGTTGGCCGCATAGCGAGTAAGCTCGATAAGAACTGCTAGCAGCTCGGGAGCCGCAAGAATCAGATCGGCCACCTGTCTGTCGGGCATAACCTCGAAGGCTCCCATCACCACCTCTTTGTCATTCGCATCGACGATGTCACCATAGACGTGTCGAATCGTCCATGGCGCTGGATACCTCTCGAGATTGTTCGACGGTGGCACCGCAGGTTTGACCGAACCATCAGCGGCGCCACCGTCTGGATTGCTAGGGTGACATGCGCCCTCCTTTCGTTCGATGCTCATCTTGCCCTTTCCGCAGCCCTGGCGCACGCCATGGCGGCTTCGTTGCTCAATCCCTGGCGTCGAGCGCGCCAGTAGTCACGCCGAGCTTTCTTGCCAAGCCTCGAAAGGTTCTCGACATCGCGGATGTCGGCGTGAAGTTGCTCGGCGTCGGCTTCGTCTTGGTCGAGGTTGTCACGGGAAACGGCGATGTCGATCACGGTTCCACCTCGACGACAATGGTGCACTTGGTGTCTGGCTTGATGATGGTGCGCAACTCCTCGGCTCTCTCGAGCGAGACGATAGCGAAGGCGGCGCACACGAATGAGTTAGGAAACGGAAATCCAACCGACCAAAACACCATCCCATCATAGCTGTCAATTTTCGCCTCGAGTGTCACCGTCTTCTTGGCCAGCGCGGCCCGATCGCCTTCTCCGATTACTGCCTTCGTCGCCGCCTTGATTTCGGCCTCCATCTTCCGGAGCTGCACTTCTTCTGCGAGCCCCATGATTCCCAAATCTTCCAGCATAAGGTTGGTGCTCATGATGCCGCCTTTCCCTTGCTGTCGATGTCGCTCAATAGCCTTCCCAGCTCCGCCTTCGGCATCGCCCCAAGATGCTCGCGCAGCAGCTGCGACAACGTGGCCTTGTCGAGCTGACGTCGCTCCATCCATTCCAGAGCAGAACGCTCCTCTTTCGCAATGGCAAGCGCCGCCAATGTCGCATCGGCCAGTGCTCGCGCATGCCACTTCGGATCGCGCTTGGTGGGCGCGACTTTTTTCAGATCACAAATGAGATCGCCGATGGCTTGCTTGCCCATCTCGATGATCTCGACAATCGTGCGGTCGCGTTTGGTCCTACTGGACATGGCCACCCTCAATTCCGTTCCGAGCAAGGTCGCGGAACTCGCGGATGACGCTCGCCTCTGGCCAATTCCAGTCAGAGGACCACTCGCAGATCATGTCCAGACACTGTTCGCACAGACCCCCGTCGTTGCCAGGACAAAGCTTGCACGACGGGCACAAGTGCGCGTCGCTCGGAATCTTCGACTCTTCTTGTTGCCTGTCCCACAACTCCAACAGGGCATCCGTTCCGAAGTTCCACACGGCATCCGATGCTTCATCGGTCAGCGAACAGCAGAATTGACATGGAGACGACGCGCACATGACGGGGACGGGCCAGGGCGCGAGAGGGTCGCGGCTGGCCTTTGGCTTAGCCATTGGATCCCGCTTTCCCAAGCAATCGCCCAACCTCTGCTGACAATTCGAACGCGTCAGTGGCAATAGACGCCTCGCTATACATCAACTCGGGCTCACACGGCTCAGGCATGTACAGGATGCCAGGCTTGCCTTGCCCCATGATGTTTCCAAATTCCCAGGACGCCGAGCGACCCGATGGGAGAACCAACACGCCTACGTCGCACCATCGGACCGCGCCGATGTCAAGAGCGTACCCTCGCTGGGATATCGGGTGCGCCAGCATCTCGCGCAGAGTTTCCCCGCTTACAGCGTCTCCGTGCTCGTATGCGCCCTGTCCTGGTAGTTGCGACCATGAGAAACCATGGTCTCCGTCCGTCGGGTTTCTGAAGTCGTAGACCTCGCAGCCAAGCTCACGAAGCAAGGCGACGACGCCTGGCTGGTAACGATTCCTCCATGACGATGCGACGTAGATTTTCATAGTGCGCCTTCCTTCCCCGCGGCCTGCTTGGCTTCGTCGACGCCAGGACGCGCGCGCGCGCGCGAAGCTTCGAGGCCTTCCTTCAGTTGCTCTCCGAACGCATTCGCGCTCGAAAACTCCTCTGGAGTCTCGATGCGCAGCCGCTTCTTGGTGTCGCTGATCATGCCCTTGCCGGTGCCGAAAATTCTCGCAGTTTCCATCGTCCCGAAGACAACCGACATCGCCGTCCGTATCCACCGACGAGCCTGCGCTGCCTCATGACACTTCGACGTCAGTTGCCCGGAATCCATGCCGTAGAGCCTGCGAGCCTCAGCGCAGACAGCTCTAAAAACCTTGGCCTTGTCTTCGGGTAAATCGTCCCATGGTTTCCTGATCGCCGCCCGATGGAGACCCACGGCCCGCATCGCCATGTCAGTTCGGAGCCCAATCTCCACTCCGGCGAGCGCCTCGAATTCAGCTGCGAAGACCTCTCTCTCTCGAATGCTCATAGATTCAATTGCCGTCATGCTTTATCCCTCATAATCACCAATGGACACGTTTTCTTGTTGTGGCCCATCTGTTGGCAATTCGGGCATGGGCGCTTGAATGCCACAGGCGAATAGCCTTCGGTCCAGCGCCACTTGTTTTGGCGGTAATACGCAGACTGCCGGCATTTGTCTGAGCAAAATTCAGACAGCATCCGCCCGTGTGTCTTCCTGCAAATTGGACAATGGCGAATGGCGATCACCTTTGCCTTTGGATTCCGAATCCTGGACTCGCGATGCCGGCGAAGCTCTTCGGCCCACTTGACCGGATTGGCCCGCAGCTGCTGATAGCTTCGCCTGTGCCTTGCCTTTTCCTGATTAAGGTGACGGTATCGATACCTGGCCTGGCATTGTTGCCTCAACCATCGAACGCGCAGATAGAACTTCGCCTCGAAGTGCTCCGCAAGCTCTTCCTGGAATTCTAAGAATTCTGCAAGCACTTCGGCTCGAAGGACTGAAGCATTCCATGCCATCGTCATCCCCCTGCGATTGCCTCTGGCATCTCGATCGGGCTGCCGTCCTCGTGGACAAGCTTCACGATCTGCGGCTTGACCCTTTCGACGACATCGGCGATTACTCCGTTCGTTTCCGCCTTTGCTTCCTCGGCGTATCGACGCCGACGTTCGGCTTCTTCCTCGGGCGTCGATGTTTTCACGATCGGCCGCGACGGCCGGCGAGCTGGAACGACGGATCCCGCTACGCGGGGGGGGGCCGCGAAGGGCGCTTGCGCGCCGGCTGGTTTTTCGTCCTCCCAGCAGCGCCCGTTCAACCACGTCGACGGATGCTTGACGAACTTCGGATCTCGCCACGTTGGTTTTTGCCACTCCAGGGACGCGAGAATTTCCGGGAGAAGATCGTCACCTGGCCACGCTCTCAGCGCTTGGCCTTTCCCGACCTTCCGCGGATAGGCTTCCCAGAATCTTCCGAACGCCTCCGAACCCGAGCGAAGCGACTTTGACTTTCGCCCCCCTTGGGGGGCTTTAGGGGGTTCCTGTTCCTGATCCTGATCCTGATCCTGATCATGCTCCTGATTAGGGCAATGATTCGACGAATAGTTTCGGCAACGAGAAGCGAATGATTCGACGAATGATTGCCCCCTTGATTTCAAGTAATCGCAAAGCATTGAATATGCTTCGCTTTTTAGTTGACACTCGGGCAACTCCGCCCATGCATCTTCCCACGATGCTACAACGTTTGGATTGGTTGGCTCGTTGTACCGAATCGCGTGCTTGATCCACACCAAACCGGCTTCCCAATCTGCCTTTGCTAAGCCAAGTTTCGATAGTTCAGCAAATGATTCTCGAAATGATTTAATAGACCATTTCAGGACGTCCGCCAGACCACTTTCTCTGGCAGCAAACAGGCCAGGCACCGGCCCCAGCTCTGGGCCTGAGAGGAACCTGATCCAGAGCCACTGGCCACATGGCTGTGGAGCCGAGAGGGCGCGAAACTTCTCGTCGTTCCACATGCGCCGGAAGATTTTCGAGTACCTACCGTCAGCCATGGCTACGCCGCCTTCCCCTTGAGCGTGTCGAGATACCCGCGACTGCAGGCTTCCTCGTACATGTCAC
>Ga0210092_1000024_pt1 | contig 14240 bp, 10 predicted proteins | sample WestPond_TuleB_D_FD_185585 | JGI IMG/M metagenome (GOLD analysis project Ga0210092, IMG submission 185585) | Wetland microbial communities from the San Francisco Bay, California, USA, that impact long-term carbon sequestration -... | ecosystem: Environmental > Aquatic > Marine > Wetlands ...
CCGGGTAATCAGCATGGGCTTTGGTAAACGCCGCCGCTTTGGGATCGTGGCAGTCGCGGCAGAGATCCTTCTCGTCTTTTTTCAGCAGGAATTTGTTGTCGCTGCCGTGGATATCATGGCAGGAAAAGCAGCCGTTTTCCATCGGCTTATGCAGATGCTTCTGTTCGAATTCCGCCCGATTGTGGCAGGTGTAGCACAGTTCCGGCGCCGGCGCCGTGAGAATCCCCTTCCCCTCGCCGGCATGCGGATTATGACAGGCGGTGCATTTCCCTTTCTGCGCGGGCTGATGGATATTGGCCTTGGTCATGCCCAGGGCGGCCTGGTCATGGCAGGTATAACACAATTCGGCGTCATCCTTGACCAGTCGCAGGACGCCGACCATGCCGTGAGGCTTGTGGCAGGACAGGCATTCTTCCTTGGCAAAGGGCTCGTGCTTGGTTGTCCCTTTGAACTGATCGGCCTGATGACAGTCGACGCAGTTTCCCTTATTGGAAAAGCGCTTCCCTTTTTTCACCTGAGCTTCGACGCCGACAGCCGTCCCCAGCGAAAAAGCTATCGCCAGAAGGACAACCAGCGCCGCCGATACATATGACCGTCTAATTTTCATTCCCTTACACCTGTTACCGGGCAGCCCGGCGCTTTTCGCCGTACTCCCGCATTTGGTAAACTACTCCGTCCCGAAATACCTGGCTATCGCCTTATCCTTGTATTCAATCACGGCGTTGCCCTTGATGGTTGTCATGGTTTTATCGAGGGCGGCATCGAATTTTTTCTGAAACATGATCCCGCGGATTTCCATTTCCACCTCGGCCAGCTCTTTGACCTTTCCCTGCCGGCGGGCCTTGACCCGGAAGATGACCCAACCGTCGGTCGTCAGAAATGCCCGCGTGGATTTGCCAATGGCAATTTTGCCGATTTCGTCGGCAATCGACTGCGGAAAGGCGGCCATGAGAGCCCATTCATTGGGCTCGTCGGCGTTGGCCATTTTGATATCTTTGGAAAACTGCTTGGCCACGAAACCGAAATCAGCTCCTCCGGCGAGGCGTGATTCCGCCTCGGCAGCGACGGCGGAATCGGGAATAATCACGCGATCCATCAAGATTTGTTCAGGTTCGCGGAAATGATCGAGGTTCTTGTTATAGTAAGCCTCGAATTCGGCGTGGTTGAATTTTATCTGCGGAATGATGGTCTCTTTGAGGTACGCTTCCACCAGAGCGCTGTCCACGGCTTTGTCATAAAAGGCGGTCACCGCAGAGTCATTTTCGTAGCCGGCCTTATCGGCGGCGGCCGAGAGCATAATATCCTCGCGGGCTCGAACCGCCGCTGCGGACCTGATACTGTCGAACGGCTGATTGCCAGCCGACATGGCCGCGCGGGACATAATGGTCCGAAATTCTTCATCGGTGACCTGATGGGCTGCATCCACCCGGAAAAGCGCGGACTGTGTTCCTTTGACAAAATTCTGCGTAAAGAGCCTCGTGGAATCATTCTGCAATTTGCGCAGGGCTACCGAATCGACGGTAACCGGGTATTTTGCAGCCAGTCCGGCAATGAATGATTTCCATGCGGCCTGACGTTTTTGCTCTTTAAGGATGCCGGTTATTTTGGATTTGAAGCCGGCCAGCTCGGCGGTATCGGCCGGTTCGGTTCTTTCAAGGCGTAATACTGTGAACACTTCCCGATAAGGAAACGGCTGCGACAGCTGCCCCGGCTTGAGTTTAGAGGCCTGATCCCTCAGAATCGTCTCCATATCCCCCCGGTACGCCGCGCCACGCAATCCCCCCTGAAACCGGGAAATATCGAGTGAGACTTTCTTGGCGATACTATCCATGGCAGCGCCTTTGACTATTTTTTCACGCAATGCCTGGGCCTCGGCGCTGGTCTTGACCGACACCGTGCGTACCTGTAATTTGGAGTAATTGACCTGAAAATAAGCTAGAATGGCACTGTCGCTGATTGCCAGATTCGGCTTGAAGGTCGTCGTCACAAAGCGGCGGATGGCGGCCTGGCGGCGGAGACCACCAAGTTGCTTTACAAACCAGTCTTCCTTGTCAACACCGAGGTTTCTGGCTTCCTGAGACAACAGGCGATCGTTGACCAGTTTATTCAGGAGTTTGTGGTAATCGAAATCGGCCCGCTTTTTCTCGTCCATCCCGGTGTGAAACTGGACCAGAGCGGCATCGAGATCGGTGGTGAAAATGGTATCGTGATTGACCACGACCAGCGCTTCGCGCGTCGGAGCATGGGATTTGACCATTTGGGGTTCGGCCGCGAACGCGGCATCGCCGATTATCAGGAAACCAGCTACCGCAGAAAGGAGAAAACCGCTGCCCAGCCCGGGAAATCGCTTGATAGTGCTATTTCTCAAGAATATTCAACCTTTCCAGAAGTGTATGAGTCGCCTGCCGGGCAAGTTTGCCGAGCGAATGGACTGTTCCCAGCTTGAATAATTTTTCGGATTGATCACCGACCCGCTCGGTTTCCCAGGCAGCCAGCACCCGGCCGGTGGCGGCATCGATGCACCGCCCGCCCAATTGAATTTCAGGGACTGCCGACGGAGCATCACCGGGCGCGGCCTGAAAACGATCCAAGGCTCCGGTGACAACGCGGTCGACGCCGAATTGCTCATGCAGCTGCCCCAGCAAGTCCCGGTCGATTTCCCCTTTGGGAAAGCGGCTGTTGCGGCGAAAAAGCTCCATGGCCGCACCCGGTTCCAAAAGACGCTGGTGCCCGGCCGTCAGCTCCGAGAGAACAATGGCAGTGATGATATCCCCTCCAAATTTTTCCTGCGACAGATTATCAAATGCGACCACCACTACGCATCCGGATGTTTTGCGTTCGTTATTGGCGGCCAGCTTACGGACACTATCGGGGTCAAATCCGGCAAACTGGTCGGTAACCAGACGGGCTATCAGCACCTTCATGGAATCGACCAGCCCGACACCCAGCAATTTGACATAGTCACGGCCGCTGGCAGCGACGGAATTGGCCCATAGGACAGACATATCGCTAATATCAATAAGCCGGACAGAAAAGGCAACTTCGGGAATATCTCCGGGCAGGAACAGGTCAACCGAACCGAGCAGGAGATAATCGACATCAAGATCATGGGCCAGATTCTGCGCGTCGGTGGTTCCGATCGCGCTCGTCGAGCGGATACGGTACTTGCGCAGAGATTTATCCATATCAGCCGATACTGCCAGGACAAAGCCGTTTTCAGCAAGTTTGCCCGATATGGCCGGCATGATAAGATCGGTGGCTTCCGCCAATCCGGAATAATTGGCCAGCGGTATGACCGCCAGTCGCAGCGGCTTGGCGGCGGAGTCGGCCTGGTTGGCTCCCGGTTCAATCCCGGCAGCGAATGTGGTCACCGCCAGACACATAACGAGGAGTGTTAGTGCCAGAGAGAATATGTTTACCTTGTATGTGTCCATACATCTATTTTATGAGTGTCTTCAAAGCACCGTCGATACAGGTCCGGATGGCGTCGCTTTGGGTCTTTTCTCCGCCGCCGAATAGCGATGCCCAGAACCCCCTTTTCCCGGCCGAATTGGTCGCCGACCAGATGGTGGTCCCCTTTTCGGTCTCGACCAGACGCATGACCAGAGTCACCACGTTGGTGGTCCCGCCGCCGCTTCGCATCCCCGATGATTCGGTGACCGATCCGAGGAATATTCCCTGGACTTTAAGCTCTTTTCCCAGAGTTATAATCTGGTCCTGCGATAGTTCGCTGGTTCGGACAGTGCCGTATTTTTCCAGGGATTTGCTGACTTCGCCCGGTTCGACGACATCAAATGATTCGGCGGCGAGAAGGCGCGAAAGAAAGATCCGCGAGGCGCGGGCGCCGGCGCCCTGGTCATCGGAGACATTGTCAAAAGGGACAACCGCCACTTTTTCCAGGAATTGAAAATTATACTCACGGTTCAAAAATACCGTGGGCCCCATCCCGCAACCGGAAACAAAAAGGGCGGCCAGCACAATCACGACTGCTCGTCTTAGTCTCATAGTTTTATCGACCTCTCGCATGCCTTAAAATCCTGTTTGTAATCCGACCTGGACAGCATTGACACGACCTTGTCCGCTGATGATGGCATCGGTGCTCGTATAATTGGCGAAAAGGGTCGTCCGCGGGCTGATCAGATAGGTGATCCGGGCGTTGCCACGGGAGCTTTCGGCGCTGCCCTTATTATTGTTAAACGTAACCATCCCCCCCGCCGACAGCTTTTGGCTCATATTCCAGTTGGCACTATATTCCTGCGAAATGAAGCGATTGTTTTCCTCATCGTTGACCGCCACCACACCGCTCATATAAATAGTGGCAGTCAGGCGATAATTCAGATTGAAATCGTATTGACGGCGAATCCGCTGACCGATCGCGAGCGGTGTTGTTGTCGTCTGATACATAAAGCCGGCCGTGGCATCGATGGCACTGGTCAAATTGGCCACCGAGGACAGATGATAGGTCCAGGTGTCAAAGCGATTGCGGGAGTCGAAAAGGTTGTTGCGGGTATAGCCGGCATCGCCGCTGACGGACAAAGCCTCAAGAAGCTGGGCTTTGCTCTGGACGAAAACATTATTGGCTTCCTGGGTTTTCACCCGGTCAATATAATTGGCCCGTGTGAGAGCGGCAAAAGAAAACTCCAGGGTCTTCAGGGGTGTCAGTTTCAGGCTGTAGGTCAGACTGGTATTCGTATTGCGAGCATCGGTAACCTTGAATTTTTCCGTACCACCCTGAAAACGGGCACTTTGGGTAATCGTCGCTTTGGGAGAATGCCGCAGCGCAAAGGTATAATATATTTCGTCGCGGCTATTGGCAAAATCGCCGCTCGGTTCGGCATGATAGGTCAGGTCGGCGGATGATTCCAGGGTCTTGGACCAGCTATAGGCACCACCCAGGTTGACCAAGTGCGTGGTCTGGTGCAATGTCTCCGATGTCCCCGATGTAAAGGCATCCCACGTCTCGATTTCCGTCACCAGGGCAGTGGGAACATCATTGGCTCCGCCGTTGACGGCCTTGATATAACGGGCAGTCAAAGGTGAAAATTCGATTTCGTAGCGGTTGAGACTGGTGTTGAAACGCGACACAACGGCCGAGCCGGCTTGTTGCCAGGTAAAGTTATCGGCTGAGGTGAAAATTCGCCAGGTCAATGGCGAGCCCGACGGCCGGTCGGTATAGATGTAAAGGGCGCTGATTTCGCGGGCAAAACCAAAATCGACACCGATATTGCGATCCAAGAGGGCCTGCCCCAGATCGACCGGCGGCTGTACCGGGGTGGTGATATTGCCGTCCCCAAGAGCCGGCAGGGTGTCGAGCGCCCCCAGATCGGGAGTGGCGTCATAGGCATACAAGGAGGCGATATATGGAATCGGCCGAAGCACGGAGGCTGTTGGCGGCCGACTGGTGGTTTGGCTGTTATAGGTCAGCGTATACGAGGAATTGATCCGCAGACGCCGGTCAAGCGCCATGCTGGTCTGATTCCAGCGGAAAAGATGTTGCAGGCTGGTTATCTCCAGCCCGTTCAGCTCGTTGATATTCTGACTGTGGCTTACGTTGTAATAGAAGTCCTGGTTCTTCCGGCCATAACTGAGGGAAGCGGCCCAGAGCTGGTCACGGGTATTACGTGCGCTGAAAAAAGTGGAATCGACCGGTTCCGAACCGGTAGTATCGGAGTTGGCAGCTTGGCCCACGGAGGCGCTGTTGTAAGAATGGTTCCACAGATACCGAAATCTCAGAATCGGCAGGGAAAGTGCTTTGGTGGCGAAAGAAATGGCCGAGCTGTTTTGAATCAGGTTGGTGGTTCTGTCATTGCCGGTCGTTTTCTGGTGCTGCAGATCGCCGGAGATGGTAAACAAAGGATGATTCCATGACAGTTCACCGGAGGGCTGATATTGCCGCCGCCAGACATTGGCGCCCCGGCTCTGGTCGATGCCAAGATTATAATAGCGCAGGGTCGCACGGGCGGCCAGATAAGAAATGAGTGGCCGCGACCAATTGACCGTATAGTCCTGGCTGAGCGACCGGGTCGCGGAACTGTCACCGGAAGGACTCGAACTGATGCCGGATAGTTGAGCGCTGCCGGTAATATCGCTGAGCAAAGAAGCTCGGGCGACCATATCGGGAACGGCCACCAGAAGAACAATCAACAGTATGGCAAGGGTAAGATAGGGCATAAACAGCCGGGGCCGAATCTTTGTCATGCCGCTGATCCGATGTTTGTATCCGTATTCATCGCCTTTATCCCCGAAGCCCGACAGGTTCGAAAACGGCCCAATATACTGTTTTGCATCTCATTTGCCATCTATTTTCCAGCGCCTGAAAAGCATTCTCTCCGCCATTTTTAGACAAAACGCCCGAGCATGATGCCCGGGCGTTTTGGTATTGTCAGTCAACGTCATGGACCGTGCTACCAGAAGGTGCATCCGGTCTACACGAGGCGAGAACTATTAGAGAAGCTCGTCGTTGACGTCTTTGTTATGGCACTTGTTGCACAGCGAGCGCTGGCTGGTATTGGCCGCGCCACCGTACGGATTCGGAATCGGATAGATACCGGATTCCACACCGTCTTCGGCAAGGGTCGTGAGCATGAAGTCCCAGCGACCGGCGTCCATAGCCGATGAGGCGTGGGCGCGGTGGCAAGTCAAACACATGACCTGGCTGCTGGCCGACGGGCCGGCAGTCGAGGACACGGTGTTGGACGGGTCTTCAAACGGGACTTCTGCCAGCAATGAGGTCGCCTGCACGGCGCCGTTCTGATCCAGAGTACCATTATACCGGTTGTAGATGGAGGCAATGGTGCCGCCGAGAGCCACGCCGGAGGGGTGAATCATCTTGGTATTGTTGGCATGGAAATCACCGTGGCAGTTGCCGCACCAGGCGCTCATACCACCCAGATACGCGGTATGATTGCTCTGGCTTTCGACTGCGCTGGAGCTGAGGGCGATACCAATGGCATTCGGAGCCGGATTGGTGAAGGTGAACGAGTTGTCCTGAATACCGCCGACACCATACAGAAGACGGAAATTGGTGTTGCCGTGCGGGTCGTGACAGCTGGAGCAGCCGAGCATCGATGACGGGAAGCCATTGGCACCGCCGCCCGGGGCCCGAAGCACCGTCGCGTCGGCAGCCAAGCCTCTGGACGGGGCCACGATGTTGTGACCGGCAAACGAACCCGGAATCGGGCTCAGGTGGCCATTGTGACCATCGTTGATGTTGGCAGCCGTCAGGAAAACGAAATTGCCGCCGCCGTGCTGATTGCCCGGAGCGGTAACGGTTCCGACGAACACGCCGCGGGTGGTGCTGGTCCCGTGGCACGACAGACAGACATCACTGGGGGTGGCGTCTTTCAGCAACCAGGGGTTGCCGTTGGGGCTGTCGGGATCGACCAGGGCGCCGTTCTGGCTGTTGTGCATGGTGTGGCATCCTTGGCAATCAGCGACGCCGCCATCGTGAAAAGCGTAGGCGTTGCCACCAATCGCGAACAGGACTCCGGCTGCAAGTAATAGCAGCTTACGCATGAGAAGTACCTCCATGAAGTTGATTGATGTAATTAGTCGACAGGTGTTGGTCCTGCGATTTATTTTTGAGCTGCCCGGACATTGAGGAAGAACCGGCCAGCGGCTCTTTCGGAACGGAAACGGAACTGTGCGGCTGTGCCAGCCGCTCTATAATGGCGGCCGGAATGCGGCACACCTGAATCTTATTATTGAAAATCTGCCCGACGTAGGCCAGTTGCTTGTCGTCGACGGCCAGCCCGGTGGGATGGAAAAACCATCCGGCGCTGATCCCTTTGCCGCCGAATTCGCCGAGGAATTTCCCCTCGGTGGTATAACACAGAACATTATAGCGGTGCTTGTCCAAAACCATAACCAGATGGTCTGCCGTCACCGCCACGGCCACGGGGAAATTCAACTCGCCTGCTTTTGTCCCCTGATAGCCGATCATCCGAATAAAGGTACCATCCAGATCGTAGCAATAGACCGATCCGATGGAACTGGCCGGCAGATATATAATGTCGTTGGCTATTGTCATAGCGCCAAAGGTCATTTCATGACGGAGCTTTTCGGACAGGTCGTTGGCGACCGGGATGACCTTGTCCACGGCGCCATCGGCGGAGAAACGAATCAGTCGAATCTGAGCCTCATCGAGGCAGTACAGACGCCCTTGATTATCGATTGAAAATGATCCGATCTGCGGCTTATCGGTCAACGAATCCAGGGATAACTGGCGCAGAAAGGTGCCGTTGTAATCGTATTCGAACACCCCGGCCCCTTTTGCAGTCGATCCCAGAACAAAAATGTGACCTTCGGCGTTAACAGCGACATCGCTGGGGGCGCCGCAATGCTCGGTAGTATAGAATTGGAATTTGAACAGTCCGTTCTGGTCCAGAATCGTGATCCGGTTGTTGCCGGCGTCGGCGACGTAGATTTCAGAGGCTTTGCTGTCGACCAGAATTCGCGCGGGACGCAGGTAGTGATCGATGCTCCCGGGAAGCCGCAGGTCAGCCACATATTCCGCTGGAACTGAAATCAAAGGATCCGCTTGTGCCAGACCGGCGGCGAACACTATATAAATGATGGTGGATATCACGGAAAGATGAAAGGCCAAAGCTATTCTATTGGAATAATACGAGACTTTCTCGGTCCTATATTTGTGAACTTTTTCACAAGTCATCGCAATATTTATCAAATCTGTCTTCATCGTTTAAAAAAAAGCGTGTAATTTGGCTAGTAACGACGCTTTCTATCTGGTTTACCTTAGTCAGAATTTAGCAAATAGTCTTGGAATGTCAAGGAAAATCGTCCCGATTAAGCAAAGATTTTAGGACTAAAATAGGTGTATATTGGTAGCGTTTAGTACGAAAACAAGATCATGGAATGCTACTTTTAATAGTCGGAATGGAAAATATCGTTTACGTGGCAATATATCATAAAAATTGGGTTAGATTGAAATCAAAACTGACGAGGATAATTCCGAATCGAGCTTTAATTGGCCATGGGCCTTAGCTCAGTCTTCTCCAGAAAATTATGGCAACCAAGACAAAGATCTTTGGAGTCCCCCAGAATTCGCAATTGGAATTTTTGACCGGAGGTAAACTCATGGCAGGATTGACATTCTATCTTGCCATCTTTCAATGGAATACGAGAATCTGTATCGGACCGTATATCACCCCTTGCCCCAATCATTCCGCTTCTCATCGCAATACCAAATCTATGGCTGGCCTGCTCATTGAACCGGGGTGGTCTGGGACAATTGGCTACTATGTTTGCGATGCCAGGAGAAGTGACGCTTTTCGAATGGCATGATAGGCATGTTTCGGACGGAGAAAGCAATACCAAGCTGGGGTCATCGGTGTGATAAACCGCCGCGGCAGCTTTATGTCCTTCGGAAAGATGGTCAAGACGATTGGCTTTGTCATGACAGGTCCGACATTGAAAAAGTCGTTCCGGACGTTTGAAATCAAACGTAAACTGCCTCTCCCCGGCCCGGATGACCTCTTTATTGTGAAATGAATGGCAATCGGGGCATTTGCGGTCGGCATCGGTGTGGAATGAGACTGATTTGTCCGCGGTCGGATCAATTCCGTTTTGTAGATGACAATCGCGGCATTTTTGAGGATCCATTTTGGACGGTTGGGCTTGCTCGTCGGTATCGGCCAGAAGAGCATGGCAATCGCCGCAAAGGACCTTTTGGTGCGGATCGGCAGATTGATTGTCTCCCCAGGCTTTTGGCAATAGGCAGAAAAGGCCTATGAGCAGAAGAAATACCAGACCTTTGGAAATCCCCTGTTGCGAAATCACTCCCCGCATATTCAGTTTATCGGACAGGACCGGGAGGCGACTTCTAGAATATCTATCGGTCTATCCGGAAGCCTTCAAGATTGTTCATTGGCTGGGAATATCTGGCGAAATGCAAGGGTCGGTATTCCGACCGGAATTCTGACAATTAGCGGCAATTTGAGGGATCGGCGATTTTCTGATACTCAGCAGATTCGCGGGAGTTGTTCACCGCTGAGCATATCGATAATCCTCTCGGCTCCAATGACGCTTTTGGCCGTTACCAGACCTTGATCGTGCGTTTTGACCTGCCCGATATTCACAGGGCCCTGATCCGGGGAGGCGGATCGAATGATCTTGATGGCGGCCTCAGCCTGTTTTTCGGGGACAAAGACCACGAAACGTCCTTCATTAGCCACATACATTGGGTCAAAACCGAGGATTTCACAGGCGCCGCGTACATCCTCGCGGACCGGGATGAGGCTGTCATCAATGACGATTTGCATTCCGGAGGCCTGGCCGATTTCCACCAGCGACGATGCCAGCCCGCCGCGGGTAAGATCTCGGAGACAATGAACCTCTATCCCGTTTTCAAGAAGTTTCATAATCGGCCCGGCCAAAGGTGCGCAGTCACTTTCAATAGTCGATTCGAAAGCCAGTCCCTCGCGAGCCGCCATGACGGCCATCCCGTGCCGCCCGATGTCGCCGCTGACAATCACAGCGTCTCCCGGTTTGATCGAGGACGGATGAATAATCAAATCATGACTGATTTCACCGACTCCTGACGTTGTGATAAAGACGCCATCGCCCCGTCCTCGATCGACTACTTTAGTATCCCCGGTGATTATTGATACGCCCGCCAGATCGGCGGCCCGGCGCATCGATTGAGCGATAGCCCAGAGAGATTCCAGGGAAAAACCCTCTTCCAGAATAAACGCTGCGCTCAGGTAAAGCGGGCGGGCTCCGCACATGGCCAAATCATTGACCGTGCCATAAATTGCAAGGGAACCGATATCGCCGCCGGGGAAAAAGAGAGGATGAACGACATAGGAGTCGGTCGTAAAAGCCAGACGGCGTCCCGGCATGGACACGACGGCGCCGTCATGATTGGTTTCCTGTTGCGAGCCGGCAAAAGAGGTGGCGAAGATTTTGTCGATCAACTGATGCATCAGACGGCCGCCGCCGCCGTGGGCCAAAAGAATATGCGGATATTCCGTCAGGGGAATGGGACATTGCATGTTAAATGACCGCGAATCACTCATAGATTGACCTTTGCCTTAGACTGACACCTATTTTCCGGCCCGTTTATATCTGAAATAAGCTGCACAGGCTCCTTCGGAGGATACCATTGGCGCTCCCAGAGGATGATCGGGAGTGCAGCGGGCGCCGAATGCCGGACACTCGTGCGGCTTTTTCCGCCCCTGCAGAACCAAGCCACTTATGCATTCGGGTGATTCTGTCACCGAGGACACTGTTGTCGCGAACCGCTTCTCGGCGTCAAACTGGGCATAATCGGGGCTCAGCCCCAGACCACTTTGTGGAATAACACCTAAGCCGCGCCAGGCCCGGTCGATGACGACGAAAACATCACGCATCATCTTTTGTGCCGGTTGATTGCCGTCCCGTTTGGCTGCCCGCGCGTATTGGTTCTCAACTGTCGCCCGGCCTGTTTCCAGTTGTGCGATAGTCATGCAGATCCCCTGCAGAATATCGAGCGGCTCGAAGCCGGTCACGACCATCGGGATATGATATTTTTGCGCCAATCGTTCATACGCTTCATATCCGGCGACTGTGCAGACATGCCCCGGAGCCAGAAAGCCTTGAACGCGACATGCGGGAGAATCCAATATCATTTCGATGGCCGGCGGCACCAGTACTTGAGCAACCAGTAGCGAAAAATTCTCAAGTCGATTCATTTTGGCGGCGAAAACGGCAGCGGCGTTGGCGGGAGCCGTGGTTTCAAAACCGACCGCAAAAAAGACCACCTCTCGGCCGGGGTTGTCGCGGGCGATTGTCACCGCGTCGAGGGGTGAATAGACGGTACGAACATCGGCGCCGGATGCTTTGGCTGACAACAGATCACGGGAACTGCCGGGGACACGAAGCATGTCACCGAACGAGCAGAAAATCACTTCCGGCCGCGAGGCGATTTCGACCGCTTTGTCGATCAACTCGATGGCGGTGACACAAACCGGGCAACCGGGACCATGCAGGAGAGAAATCTGCTCGGGCAGTACCTGATCAATCCCATATCTGACAATGCTATGGGTTTGGCCGCCGCATATTTCCATAACGGTCCAGGGGCGGGTAGTCAGGCGTTTGATTTCACTCACATAATGGGCGGCGGCATCAGGCGACCGATATTCATCAACAAATTTCACGACTGAGGCTCCTCGCTGTCATCGAGTTGGTCGATTTCAGTGATATAGTCAAATACCCGCTTTGCTTCCTCTTCATCGACAATGCTGATGGCCACGCCGGCATGGACCAGAAGATATTCGCCGATCTTGACTTCCGGTACGAAAGCCAGGTTGATCTCTTTGATACTGCCGCCGAAGCTGATTTTGCCGGTGCGGGTGAACGGGTCATCCCCGATGATTTCAAGCAATTTTCCCGGTACAGCTAAACACATAAACTCACCTACTCTCAGTTTGCATATTCGCCGCAGCCATGATTTGGCCCAGCGCCAGGCCGCCATCGTTCGGCGGAATGCGTCGGTGGATAAGCGGCGTCAGCCCCTCATCTTGCAGACGTGCCACAGTGCGCTCCGTCAGAAGTCGATTCTGAAAACAGCCGCCGGTCAGCACCACATTTTTTTCGCCGGCACGCGTGGCCATCGCCACAATCATTTCGGTCAGCGTATTATGAAACCGTTTGGTCATATCGGTTACGGACGCGCCGCGGCTCGCTTCGTTCAAAATCTCCCGAATCATCGGCCGCCAGTCAATAACATATCCAGAGGCTTCCTGGTCAATATCAAAGGGGTATGATTCTGTTGCCGTCGAATTTTCCGCGGCAAACTCCACCTTCATGGCGGCGTTCCCTTCAAATCGGGTCGACTGACAAATTCCCAGAATCGAGGCAACGGCGTCGAAAAGCCGTCCGGCGCTGGAGGTAATTGGCGCGTTTATCCCCTGCTCCATCATTTTTCGGATGATCGGCGCCTCACCGGTGGTAAAAGCTCCAATCGACGATATTTCTGCCCGGTCAAATGCTGTGCTCCCGAAAATGTCATATAAAAGGCCTATCGCTGACCGTCGCGGTTCCCGGATGGCCGTCTCTCCACCCGGAATCCGAAATGGCCGCAAGTGCCCAAAGCGGGCAAAAGAACCGTCCTTCACCAATAAAAATTCTCCACCCCAGATTGTATTATCGCTTCCCAGGCCAGTACCGTCCCATGAAACCCCCAACACAGGGGAGTCAATGCCGTTGTCCGCCATGCAGGCCAGGACATGAGCGAAATGGTGCTGAACCTGCGTCAACGGCAAACCGGTTTGCACGGCATAGCGGGTGGACAGGTAATCGGGATGCAGGTCGCAGACGACAGACTGCGGTGTCAGGTCATACAGATGGCAAAGCGATTCGGCGACTTTTCCCAAAGTATCAAAGGCCAGGCTTGATTCCAGATCGCCGACATGCTGGCTGAGATACACGCGGTTGCCGGATGCGATAGCTGCACTGTTTTTCAGATGCGCCCCGGTGGCCAGGATCGGCGAGATATCATGCTTTAGCGTTATGGCTGTCGGAGCAAATCCGCGGGCAGACCTCAGGACCTGCGGATGACCCAGAATAATCCGGGCCACGGAATCATCAACCTGGCGGACTATCGGCCGGTCATGCACCAAGAAGAGGTCGGCGATATTTCCCAACCGGTCAAGAGCATCGTGCTCGTCAATACAGATTGGCTCATCGGAAAGATTGCCGCTGGTAGCGACAACATAAATCTTGAGTTCTGCCATCAGAAGATGATGCAGTGGTGAGTACGGCAGCATAACACCCAGATACGGATTTCCCGGCGCCACGGATAAAGAAATCTCTCCCGCTTTAGAAGATCTGCGCCGCAGGAGGACAATCGGCGCCGCCGTGGACATCAGGAGATGACGTTCCTCTTTGGATACGTCGCATATCTTCGTGACAGCATCGATATCAGGCATCATCACGGCCAAAGGTTTTTCTTCGCGATTTTTGAGTCGGCGCAGTCTGCTGACGGCTTCGTCATTGCGGGCATCGACCAGAAGTTGAAAACCGCCAATGCCCTTGAGCGCAACGATTGATCCGGCACGCAGTGCGTCGCAGAGAAGGACCAGCGCCTCGTAGCGGGATGCTATGGCGGTGCCCTTTTTGTCCCAGAGCTCGATATGCGGCCCGCAGACAGGACAGGCGTTGGGCTGGGCATGGAAACGACGATTGGCAGGATCCTCATACTCGGCCCGGCATTCCGGGCACATCGGAAATATTTTCATGGT
>Ga0210092_1000025_pt1 | contig 14044 bp, 7 predicted proteins | sample WestPond_TuleB_D_FD_185585 | JGI IMG/M metagenome (GOLD analysis project Ga0210092, IMG submission 185585) | Wetland microbial communities from the San Francisco Bay, California, USA, that impact long-term carbon sequestration -... | ecosystem: Environmental > Aquatic > Marine > Wetlands ...
GACGCATTGGTGATCACCAGGGTGCATTTCCAGGTCGAAGGATCCGGAGCTGCCACCGGAGCCACGAAGTGCAGGCTCACTGTGTCGACGCCACCCGACAGGATCGTCCCGGACGTTTTGTTCGGGATCAACCAGCCGCTGCCGTTGACATAGGTGATGGACACGGTGTAGGCGTTGTTCAACAAACCGGTGTTTTCCATACCCAGCTTGACGGTTGTATCGGCACTCGGCAGAACAACCAGCGGATTCTTGGAATAGCACTCGCCGTAACCGGTCCCGGCATCGTCGTTATACAACGCTTCCGGAACGACCGGACGGCACACGGCCCGAAGCCACATGACGGGGTTGGCGGCCCAGACACCGGATTCCGGCTGTACGCAGCCGCCCGGCGCCTTGTCGTTGATGAACAAAACGTCGAGGACGTTCTTGCCGGTCAGAGTGTCACCGCAGTTTTCCAGACGGCCGAAACGGGAGGACGATGCCCAGTACTCGCTACCGCAGGTACCGGAGGTCCCTTCCGTACAGGGCCAAATGGCCGGCGGGGTTTGACCGGAGACCGCACGAGCCCGATCCCACTTCACACCGCCGTCGCTGGAAACCGACATATACATGAATCCATTGACGACCTGTTTGCCCGCGCCGATATGGTCGCAGGGATGGTTCTTGTCACCGAACTGGGTATAAAGAACATACAGTTTGCCGTCGCATTCGGAAATCGACGGCTTGGCGCAGTCGCTGCCCCAGGCATACCCGGCGCAGGTGCCGCCCGTATCCCACATCGCTTTGACGATCGGGGAAATCGAGCCGCCCTCCGACCAGTGCCAGAGAGCCGCTTGACGACGATACAGTGACGTCGTATCGGTCCACCGACGGGTGTTCCATACCACGTGCAGTTTGTGATCGGACGTGATCAACGCCGAAAGGTCGGTATACGCCTTCCAGTCGCTGGCCACGGTATAGGCCGTGATATTACCGCCCGTATAACCGGGGGTGCTGTTGCGAATATCATAGTTGATCGAGTGTGATGCCGGAGAGGTCGTCGGAGTGGCCGACCATTCGGCCCCCTGGTTGGTGGAAATGGCGTACCAGACGTCGTTACAGTACTGCACGGCAAAGCCGCCATATTCGTTCGTGGTACCGACCCTAAAATCGACGGGAGCCACCCAGACAATCGCCACCTTATCGGAGGTCCTGTCGGAGGTGACGACCGGGGCGATATTCAAGGTGGAATCGATCACCCGCTGACCCGACCAGACACCGGAGCCGGTGCCGTAGGGACCTACACGACGATAATACGATATGGTCTGCGGCTTGGCGGTGCCGGTGCCGGTTTCGGCAGCCACCATATGCAGTACCGTCGCCGTCCCAATCTGCCAGTCGATTTTCGGCCAGATCATGGGATTATCGGTGCTGGTATTGCCGGTGCCGGTACCGTTGTTCAGATACCAGCCGTGGTAATCGGTCGGGGAATCGGCCGAGAAGAAGTTGAACGGGGCGCCGGAGCAGAGATCCCAGAACGCATTGGGATGGGTAAATCCCGGAAGATCATTCTGGTGGGCACCCGGGATGGCGCAACCATTGGCCCAGTTGACGTCCATGGTGCAATAGCCGGCCCGGTCGGCACCGGAGGCGTTGGCACCGCCCACCGCGAAAAGCGGCGGATGGTTGTCACCGGTGCATGTGCTCAGGTTGTACGCCTGATAATAGATGTCACGTTCGCCGCCGAGGACACCAGCCCCCAGCCACATCCAGTCGACGTTGACATAGTTGGTTCCGCGATGTTCCGCCTGGCGGCCCATGGAACCGTTGTGCTGATAATCGTAATACGTGATCCCGACGCTGGTCGGGTTGTTGCCGTTACCCAGCGTTCCCAGAGCCATCTGATTGGACGATTTCGTGCCCGGGGCAGTCGCAAATTCCGACTGGTCAGCGCCGGGGAAGCTGTACACCGGCGCCAAACGGGCCGGCACGGCCATCCGGTCTTTCAAACGCTGATACGGACGATCAGAGCCAAATACTGCAGTGCTACCTATCAAGGCAGTGACGAGCAAAGACACAAGGAACACTGCTGCAAGTTTCCGTGTCATTCGATTCTCCTTTCAAGAGACATGCAAGCTTTCCCAGAGAATTTCGGAATATCGGTTGACAATGTGGCACACCCACGGCGTGCCCAAATGTCCACTGATGGACCAAAGGTGATTAAAACTGTAAACTCCAGATGCCTCCTTTCCATCTCATGATTGAGATATAACCTCGCATGACATTTGTCATGACTTCACAAGACGTTTCTCGCGGTTTTAAAGTACAAATGAGGTAACAATTTTTATACGTGCTGGCTCAACTCACCCACGGGACTCCATATCTGACACCTGCATCCGAGATCCTCGATAACCATTTGCACCGGCGGCAGACGAAACGTGTATCAAATCGTCCCGCAAAGCATATCATCCCCAATCAAAATTGGGGTAATTAATAATAAGGATTTTACAAATTTTTGTCAAGGATTTTTGACCGGCAATCCTCTGAATATTCCCTGTCTCTTCCCCTGATACGGGTCGCATTCGACCCCGTTTTCCGGTTCCGCGGCAATCCGAACCGGTCCGGCCGGGCCGGGCAATCAGCCCCGGAGTCGCGATGCGACCAGTTGTTGGCGGATAGTCGCACGGGCGTATTCCGGGACGGGGTCGCTCGTACGGGCAAAATTAAGGCCGTGCCGGCATTGCCGGTACGGCCTTATCTTGACTGAAAGAGGGTATGATTGCCAATTACTGCCGTTAGCTCGAATCATCTCTTGAGAAGTCCGCTATTCTCAAGATCGCGAATCTTCCGGCACATTCATTTCCTTCCAACAGTCCTGCCATACAGGGCCCTGCGGCCGCGCACCAGATCATTGCGGTGTCAGGCCGTCGATAAGCCATTTTGTCTGGCTTCCGCACAAAACTCCCAAATCGTATTTGACCTGAGGATTTCCGCCACGCGCCCATCCGGAGATATCAAACGTGAAGCTGGCGTTTCCATTGGAGTCAGTCGACACCGTCATTTTGGGCGGGTTGAGCATGTTGATCCCGGCCTTCGATTTGACTCTAAGGGTCATTTTCGCGCCGCTGACCCCCTGCTGATTGAAGGTGTATTTGGCCACGACCGTAACCGAGTTCTGTCCCTGCGGCACAGTCACGGGGTAGAGCACCAGATTCTCAGCGTCGTTGGGGTTGACGTCTTTCCCGCATTTGGGCAGAGGTCCGGCCTTGAATACATAGTTGATCAGGTAAACGGCATCGCCGACGTTGAGCTTATCATCGGCGTTGACATCGGCCTGTTCCACACAGAACGGCGCCGGGCCCCCCTTGAACACGAAGTTGATCATAAAGACGGCATCGCCGACGTTGATCTTGGTGTCGTTGTTGGCATCACCCGCGTTTTCGTCGGTGCACAAACACTTGATTTCAGGATGGGTCTTGATGAATCTTCTGCCCTTGTCGATATTCGTCTGGAAGTCGGCCAGACCGGTTTTGGTCGTCGACAGGACTTTGATCACCTGCTTGATATCGCCCGGGGCCAGGCTGTATTCGCCAAAGGTCATCAGGGTCGACAGGTCGGTCCGCAAAGATTCCGGCTTGGTCGTGGTGTACTTGCTGAAGGTGGTTTTATTCTTCATCAAGTTGTACATGACCCCTTTGGGCAACGGCGCGGCCGTTTTATACGGCCCGCTGGAGTAGACGTAGGTGGCGTTGTCCAGGGTCATGGCATTTTTCGGCACCATCCCCGAATCGAGAGCGAGACCGGCAAAGCGCTGATCCTCCTGTTGGTGCTGGGAGCAGAGGTTTTCCAGCGAGTCGTCCTGATTGTATTCGCCGCCGATTTGATAGATCATATTCCGGCTCAGGTCGAAGTCGGAGCTGTTATTCGAGCCCGAGTCCGACGGCACGTCCCAATCCAGGAATTCCCCGACCAGGACGCCGTTGATCGCTGCCGTGGTCAGATTGAAATAACGCAGTCTTTCAATCATGAAACTGCAGCTGTCGGCGTTTTTGGGGACAAAATAATCGGCCCGAAAACCGATAGCCGTATCCGCCGTGCTGAAGATGCTGCCGGCCCAACTGTACGACGAAGACGACGAATCAACCGCCATCTGGGACAACGGCCGGAGGCCGTCGGGATCGGTATACGTGCGCGAATATCCCATAAACCGCAGAGTATCCGATCCTTTGATGCGGCAGATGATCGGCGACCCGTCATAAAGATAAATGGCGGCGTTGGTGTTGCCGTTGAAGGTATCGCAATCGTCAATGAAATCCAGAGACATATTGGCGCCGTTATTCGACAGGGTGCCGTTATTGTAGAGCCGGATCCGTTTGCAGGCGGTTGCCAAAATGGCGCTTTTCAACGTCACGAAGTTCGAGTCCACCAGCATGCAAGCCGGGATGGTGCGCGGATTATCATCGACCGATTCGTTGGTGACGGTAATCGTGCATTTCCAGGTCGAGGGATCCGGCGCCGCCGGCGGCGCCACAAACTGCAGGCTGACGGTATCGACACCGCCCGACGGAATTACACCCGTGACTTTATTCGGAACCACCCAGCCACTGCCGTTGGTGTAGGCGATGCTTATGGAATAATGATTGTCCAACAGACCGGGGTTTTCCATTCCCAATTTCAGCGTGGTATCGCCGTTCGGCCGGACCACGAGCGGGTTTTTGGAGTAACACTCGCCGTAGCCGGTGCCGGCATCGTCGTTGTACAGCGCTTCCGGGATCACGTTACGACAGACAGCCCGAAGCCACATGACCGGGTTGGCGGCCCAGACGCCCGATTCATCCTGTACACAACCGCCCGGCGCTTTATCGTTGATGAATAAAACATCGAGCACGTTTTTGCCCAACAGCGTATCGCCGCAATTTTCCAGACGCCCGAAACGGGATGATGATGCCCAGTATTCGCTGGCGCAACTGCCGGAAGTCCCTTCAGTGCAGGGCCAGGTCGGTTCAGTCTGCCCGGAAATCCGGCGCGGCCGGTCCCATTTGGCTCCGCCGTCATTGGAGACCGACATATACAGGAAACCATTGACCACCTGCTTGTCGACGCCGATCTGATCGCAGGGATGGTTTTTGGCGCCGAATTGCGTGTAGATCACATACAATTTGTTATCACATTCGGAGATTGAGGGCTTGGCGCAATCACTGCCCCAGGCGTAGCCGACACAGGTGCCCCCCGTATCCCACATCGCCTTGGCCACCGGCGAGATGGCGCCGCCTTCGACCCAATGCCACAGGGCCGCCTGGCGGCGGTACAGGGTAGTGGTGTCGGTCCAGCGCCGGGTCACCCAGACGGCATGGAGCTTGTGATCTGAGGCATACAGCGCGGACAGATCGGTGTATGCTTTCCAACTGCTCGCCGGGGTATAGGCGGTAATATTGCCGCCGTTATATCCGGGCGTCGCGATGCGGATATCGTGGCTGATGGAATGCGATGCCGGCGATGTCGTCGGCGTCGCCGACCATTCGGCTCCCTGGTCAGTCGATATCGCATAGAGGACGTCGTTTTCATACTGGTTGGAATACTCGTTGGTCGTCCCAACCTTGTAATCGACCGGGGCAGTCCAGACAATGGCCACCTTGTCAGTGGTCCTGTCCGAGGTGACCACAGGAGCGATATCCATGACCGTATCGATCACGCGCTGGGCCGACCAGACTCCGGCGCCGGTGCCGTAGGGGCCTACCCGGCGATAATAGGAAATAGTCTGGGGATCACCCTTCTTGCCGCCGGTTTCGGCCGCTACCATATGCAGGACGGTTGCGGTCCCGATCTGCCAGTCGATTTTCGGCCAGACGTTGGGATTGTCGGTATTGGCATTGCCGGTACCGGTGCCATTATTGACATACCAACCATGATAGTCGGTTGGGGAGTCGGCCGAGAAGAAATTGAACGGCGCGCCGGAGCACAGATCCCAATAGGCATTGGGATGTGTAAATCCCGGAAGGTCGTTTTGATGACCACCCGGAATGGCGCAGCCGTTGGCCCAGTTGACATCCATGGTGACATAGCCGGCCCGGTCGGTGCCGGAAGCGTTGGCGCCGCCAACCGCGAAAAGGGGCGGATGGTTGTCAGAGGAACAGGAGCCCAGGTTATATGCCTGATAATACATGTCGCGCTCACTGCCCAGGACTCCGGCCCCCAGCCACATCCAGTCGACATTGAGATAGCCGGTTCCGCGATGTTCCGCCTGGCGGCCCATGGAACCGTTGTGCTGATAATCATAGTAGGTGATGCCGACGCTGGTCGGGTTGTTGCCGTTGCCCATCATCCCCAGGGCGATCGGGTTGGCCGCCTTGGCGCCGGGCGCGGTCATATGCCGGGTAGCATCCATGCCGGGAAAAGCATACACGGGGGCGAATCGGGCCGGCACCGCCATGCGTTCCTTAAGACGCTGGAAGGGACGGTCCGCGGCGTTTGCCGCCGTGCTTCCTATCATGACGGCGATGATCAATGAGGTAAGGAATGCTGCTGTGATTTTCCTCGTCATTACGTTCTCCTTTCGTAAGACTGCTTATCAGCCAGAGTTTTTTGCTGTCGGTTGCCGCTGCGGCGCGGACCTTGTGCTCCACAGGTCCGGTCAGCGTGCCGGTCGCCCATGTTTTACATGCTGCCTCCTCCTTTGCCTTTCATGACCATCAGGTCATGAGTGTCGATAATCGAGAAGTCGCCATATCCGGAGGCGGTTGGCGGGCATAATTGAGGCAAGGGGATGCAAGCGGTCAGAGGATATACATGAGGCAGGGGGGCGCAGGCGGCCTGCGGGCACAAGAGAGGTGTTGGGATTAAAACTATTGCGACTGCTTAACGTCCTGATACTTCGGCGATGAAAGTATTTCCCTGGTGTATGATCCCGCTGTCTTTCAGGACGAAAAACATCTTACATCTCTGCAGTCCCACAAGAGATGTCTTCCCCGTAGAGATGATTCTAATTAAGTATAGACTTTTGATACCATTTTGTCAAGTGATTTTATGGATTTGCGGGCGCTTATCGCTGCGATGCGACCGGGACGGGTGGTAAGAGTTGCCCATAATGGCAGGGGAAGAACGCCGGCACCAAGGGCGGAGTCGGGGAGGTCAGACCGGGACCGGCTGTCGGCCATAACCAATCGAAAATCGACTATATATCGGAAAAGATATTTGTAGACATCGGCAAAGGGGGAAGCGTATAATGAGCAAAATATGGATCGCTAATCGGAATCATGCCTGGCCAGGCGGCGGGCTGAGAGGAGGAGAAAGTGGCATTCACGGATATAACCAGAAATAAAGCCCGGTACCGTCAATGGGAGATGTGTGGAGCGTGCGGTGACGGACTCCATTTCAGCGACGAGCAGGCCCATGAGATCAAGCCGTACTCGGCTGGCGGCCGCAGCGTAGTCGATAACTGCATTATCCTGTGCGGGAAATGCGGTGATGCCGCCACCCGGGATGAGCATGATAGAAGCCCGCATGTGTCGCCGTTTGTCTATTATCCGTATCTGTACGGTCGGGGACTGAAAAAGGCGAGTATCGGCAAGAAGCGACGCTGAGGATACGCCGAAGGCCGTGCATCTGAGGCGGCGACAGGTGCTGCGCACCGTGTCTGACCGTTAGGTGTTCGTGTTCAGATGTTTTCTGAGGACTTCCGCCGTGGCCAGGTCAGGGCCGCTGGACCGCGCCGTCAATTTGTCGATTAGGCTCCTGATAAAGGAATCCGGCTTATTGAAGGGGAACTTGATTTTCATATCGATATGCACCGGATCGATCCGAAAGACGGCTGTCTTTTTCAGAATCTCCCCATACAGGGGGTTGTCGGTGCTGACCGGGGGAAACTGCCCTTCCGGCTGGTATTTTTCCATCAGCAGTTGCAGAGCCCGTGCTTTTTCCGTCAAGTCGTCTATTATCCGGCCTGTTCCGCGAATCAGAATCGATTTGAAATAATGGGTGGCGCCGCCGACATAATCGGGGCTGATCCAGTATGACGGAATGATGGAATAGGGGATCTCGACGCTGAAGGTGACTTTGGGGGTGGCCTGCAGAACGCCGTATTTTTCGCCGGCGGAGGCACCGTGCAGATAAATCGTCGTACCGTCCGCGACAAAATTGATCGGGACCACCCGGGGATAGCCGTCGGGGGTCACCAGCCCCAGATGTCCGACTTCGGCGGTTGAGACGATAATGGCGAATTCTTCCGGATCGTGAGAATCGTATTCCGAGCGACGCATGATCTCTCCCTATTATGAGCTTTCTTCGATATGGGCGTTTTCAAACATACGCAACGTGACTTCAATCAGCCGGCAATTTGAATCAATACAGATGTCACTTTGGACAGGCGCTGACGGCGACCGTTGACCGGCGCAAGCCCGCCAGATGCCAAAATTGGGGAAAATCGACTTGGCATTTGGCGACATTCTGCCTTATACTACCAAGCTATAATGGCCGACATGGCTGATGACGGCCCTGATGAAAGCATACGCATTAATGATAGACGAAAAAGACAAGGCTGACAACGCGCAATGGTTCGGAAGCCGCTTCGTGCGGTTTCAGGACCTGATGCGCAACCGTATCCATGACATTCTGCTGGTTTCCAGCCTGTATGATTCTTTTATCCTCGGCGAGGATGGTCCTCTGTATGAGATGATGATCAATGAGTATATCGGACTGAATTTGTCGCATACGCCGGGATTGACACGGGTTTCAAGCGGCAAGGCGGCGATCGAGCAGATATCGCGCGACGGCCGGTTCGACCTGATCATCACCACCCTCCATCTGGAAGATATGCATGCCCTGGGGTTTGCCCGGGAGCTGCGCCGCCTGGGCAACCGGACGCCTTTGGTCCTTCTGACCTACGACAACCGGGAACTCAATGACTTGATCGCCAATCACGATATCTCCTGCTTCGATAAAGTGTTCATGTGGCAGGGGAATTTCCGGATTCTTCTGGCCATCACCAAATGCATCGAGGATATCCTCAATGTCGAGCCGGATACCAAGCTGATCGGCGTGCAGTCGATCATCCTGATCGAGGATAATGTCAAGTTTTATTCCTCCTATCTGCCGATCATTTATACCGAGCTGATGCATCATTCGCAGAATGTCATCTCCGAAGGGGTCAATCTGGCGCATAAATTATTGCGGATGCGGGCCCGTCCCAAGATCCTGTTGTGCACCACTTATGAAGAGGCCTGGGAGTATTACGAAAAATATCATGAGACCATTCTGGGGGTGATCTCGGATGTCTGTTTCCCCAAGAACCGGCGGTCGCACCCGTTTGCCGGTCTGGAATTTGCCCGGGCGGTCAAAAAGACCCATCCCGACACGCCGATCCTTCTGCAATCCGACGGCGCCGAAAACGAGCAGTTTGCGGTTGACGTCGGCGCCTCATTTCTGCTGAAAAACTCCCCGCTGCTCTTGGAACATCTGCGGCAGTTCATGAAGCAGAATTTCAGTTTCGGCGATTTCATTTTCCGCATGCCCGACAGCACCGAAGTCGGCCGGGCGGCCGATCTGCGGGAGATGATGGAAATGCTGCGGACCATCCCCGACGAATGTCTTTTATTCCATGTCGAGCGCAACCATTTCTCCAACTGGCTCAAAGCGCGCACGGAATTCCTTTTGGCCCATCAGCTCCGACCCCGTCAGGCGGCCGACTATGCCTCGGTGGCCGATTTACGCCGGGGGCTTTTGGCCTATATGCATGAATACCATGCGGCCCGTCAGCGGGGCGCAATTGTCGATTTTGACCCGGCGGGGTTTGACGCCGAAGACAGCTTCGCCCGGATCGGGGGAGGATCTCTGGGAGGCAAAGGGCGGGGCCTGGCGTTTGCCAATGCCCTTATTTACAGCAACCGGATGCGAAATCTTTTGGAGGGAATCCAAATCAGCGTGCCGCCGTCGGTCATTTTAGGGTCCGACGTTTTTGACCTTTTTCTGGATGAAAACGGCCTGCGCGATTTTGCCATCGGCTGCGACGATGACCAGCAGATAACCGAACGATTTTTGCAGGCGCCGTTCCCGTCCGAGGTGACTGAAAAACTCCGGCAATATCTGGAGGTGGCCCATTATCCTCTGGCGGTCCGGTCGTCAAGTCTTCTGGAGGATTCCCAGTACCAACCGTTTGCCGGGGTGTATGCCACCTATATGATCCCCAGCAATTACGATTCGCTGGAGGCCCGGCTGACCGAACTATCGGCTGCCATCAAACGGGTGTATGCGTCCACGTTTTCCGGTCATGCCAAGGCGTATATCCGCGCCACACCGTACCGGCTGGAAGAAGAAAAGATGGCCGTGGTCATCCAGAAGCTGGTGGGCCAGACGCATAACGGTCGCTTTTATCCCGATTTTTCGGGTGTGGCCCGGTCGCACAATTATTATCCGATCGCGCCGATGGTCTCCGACGATGGTATCGCCCTGGTCGCGCTTGGCCTGGGGTCGATGGTCGTCGAGGGGGGGAAAGCGATCCGGTTCTGCCCGCGCTATCCGCGCCATCTGGTGCAGTTTGCCACGGTCGATGATGCCCTGAATTATTCGCAGAAGGAGTTTTACGCGCTGGAACTTCCCGATCCGGCCGGCCCGGCCTGCCTGGACCGGGAGCCGGTTCTGGCCCGGCTGGAGCTGCGCGCCGCCGAAGATGATGATGTCCTGGGGCTGGTCGGCTCGACCTATTCCCCCGAAAATAATTCCATCTCCGACGGTATCTCGCGCAGCGGCATCCGGATTGTGACCTTCGCGCCGATTCTCAAAGACAGCCTGTTTCCTCTGGCCGACATCCTTCATCATATTCTCGAAATGGGGCGCCGCGGCATGAGCACCCCGATTGAAATCGAGTTTTCGGTCAACATGTCGGCCGGTCCGGGGCAGCCCCGGGAATTCCGTCTCCTGCAGATGCGTCCCATGGTGCTTCGCCATGAGCAGGAAGCGCTGTCGCTCGGCAATATCGCGCCCCAGCGGATTGTCTGCCAAAGCCGGCAGGTTCTGGGTAACGGGGTTATCAATTCCATCTATAATCTGGTGGTGGTGGATAAGAACAAGTTCGAGCGCGCCAAGAGTGTCGAGGTGGCCCGGGAAGTGCGGATGTTCAATGTCGAACTGCTCTCGGAAGGGTCGCCGTATCTCCTTATCGGCGTCGGCCGCTGGGGTTCGGCCGATCCCTGGCTGGGGATTCCGGTCAACTGGGACGAGATTTCCGGCGCCCGGGTGATTGTCGAAGCCGGATTCAAAGATATGAAAGTGGAACCGTCACAAGGGACCCATTTCTTCCAGAATCTGACGGCCTTCGAGGTCGGGTATTTCACGGTCAATTCCGATGATAATTATGATCTCATCGACTGGGACTGGCTGGCCGCCCAGCCGGCGGCAGGAGAGAGGGAATACACCCGGCATATCCGTCTGTCCCGCCCCATCACGGTGCGGATGAACGGGCATAATAATGAAGGGGTGATCATTAAACCGGAATAGCCCTGTGTGAAAGTTGCGCGCCCATATCTTTTTGACCTTTGACGGCCCATTCCGACAAAAAAACATAGAGCCCCTTACGGGGCTCCATGCATGCTGAGTCGAATGGGCCTTTTATTGTCCTGCCGGGGACAGGGGCAAAGAGCCGCCGCAGCAGTGCGCCACGCGCGGTAACGAATACCGTGTCATCGTCGGCCTCCCTTTCTTTCCAGGTTTGACTTTTTGGTTTTCCTTTTTGCTTCAGTATTCTCCGGAGCTTTTTCCGCGCCGCAGCTGTCGCAGGTGACAATCCCGGGGCGCATCTGTATGGTCAGTCCGCAACAGTCGAAAGAGCCGACCAGACCGACACAAATCGATTTCAGATTTTCAACATTGAGCTCATATAAGACGTGCTGCCCCGCGCGGGTGCGCCGGACCAGCCCCGCGGCGGTCAGGGTCTGCAAATGCCGGGAGATGGTCGGCTGCGACAGGGCGAAAAAGGAAACGATTTCGCCGACCGAACGGGGTTTGGCCTCCAGCATAAGCAGAATTTTGAGCCGGGTGACGTCGGCCATGGCCCGGAAGGCGGGGGGCAGGGTTATGGTGTTGTTCTTTTTCATAGCTTCATACACATATACGCATATATGCATATATTGGTTCCGTGAAAATATTAAAAATTTTATTGGATGGGCGGAGGGACAGTGTGTCCTGTCGGAAGCGCCCCCATGGAAGTCGTTGGTTGCGAATTGCTTGCGTGTGATTGTGGTCGGCTGCCAGTACCCGCCGGACGACATGAGGGGATAAAAAAACAGGAGTCCATTGGGGGTGAACTCCTGTCTTTTCAATCGGTTTTCGAAAGGCCACTAATTGAAGGTTGTCTCACCTGACGAAAACCAGGATGCAGATTTGCTTTTGGTATTATTTGCCGCCGGTCGGCATACCCTTTTCTTTCATTTTGCCTTTGTGCATCGGGGCGCCCCCTTTGCCTTTGGCCCACATGGTCACCGGCTCTTTCCCTTCCTGGGTCAATGTCGCGGTAGCGTCAAGCTCTTCACCCTTGACCGTCCCTTTCCAGTCGAGTTTTCCGGCCGTGGGGCTGGTGCAGGTGGCTGTGAAAGAAATGGCGTCACCTTCCTTGGTGGCGGTGTACGGTGCCGGTTTGAAACCCTTGGCGTCACAGGCCATGGAGTGGAACATGCCGCTGTGGAAAACAATGGTTTCCTTATCGCCGGTGGTCTGTCCGGTCGCGCCCATTTCGCCCATGAATTTTTTGCCGTCGAGAATTTCCTTTTTGGCTTCCATCTTCTGCGCACCCTCAGGAGCCTTCTGCTTGGCCCCGGCCGGCGGCTGATCCTGGGCCAGGACGGCGCTTCCCATCCAGCCGACAGCAACCGCCGCCACAATGAAAACCATGATCATGAATCTGATTTGCTTTTTCATACCGCACTCCTTGTGAAAATTAAGATTCCTTGCGCCGGTTTACCCCGGCGAGTTTGATTGTTAATGGTTTTTGAAATCTCTTTGTTCCTGTTATTCTGCGCCGCTTTTAATGTACGCTTCACGCGGCACAAGGATTAGTACACGCTCCCAGAGCGTCCGTTCCATAAAAAATTTCCACGGTATAACATCAACCCCATTTGATTCGGTATTTATAGACCCATGTTTCCTTTCCGGAGGAGGTCTTTATAATCACGGTCTTTTCGATGGTGTCGAATAAGCCGGACGATAGTCGAATCAATACAGTGATATTGAGGTAAAAATTTCCCGGTTTTTGACGAAGAATAAAGAAAAGCCTAAAAGTCCATATGCAGGAGACAGTATGTCCATAATGATGGAAGTCATTGAATGGGTTGACCCTACGGGCGAGGAGATGATTCATCGAATCCCGCAGGAGGGGTCTGCCGATTTCAAATTGGGGGCGCAACTGATCGTCCGCGACAGCCAGATCGCGATATTTTTCAAAGACGGTCATGCCGCCGATACCTTTACCACCGGACGGCATACGCTTTCCACCTTAAACGTGCCGATTTTGACCCGTCTTTTGGCCTTTCCGTACGGCTTTAATTCGCCGTTCCGGGCCGAGGTCTATTTTATCAATTCCAAGGTTTTCACCAATCTTAAATGGGGAACCAAAGACCCGGTGACTTTCAAGGACAGCAAGCTGGGACTGGTCCGGCTGCGGGCTCACGGCGCCTTTACCATGAAAATTGTCCAGCCTGCCCTCTTCCTCAATTCGATAGTCGGGCGGCAATCACGCTATACCACCGACGAGATTCAGGATTACCTGCGCGATGTTATCATCGCCCGGATGAATGATCTTCTCGGCGAAAAACTCGATACGGTCCTGAATTTGCCGTCCACCTATACAGAGCTGGCCGATCAATTCAAAAAGATCGTCCGGATAGAATTCGACAAATACGGCCTCGAACTGGTCGAGAATTTTCTGTCGGTCCAACCTCGCTGGCGGGCCGCAAACAAGCCCATTGTTACGGACCGGAGGGACCGGTTCCCCAGGCTAAACGCTGCGGTTCATCTCCGTTCGGGTCACATCGACCTTAAGGAGGCTTCATGAGTCGTCTGCTCCCTTCTCTTGTTCCGCGGT
>Ga0210092_1000026_pt1 | contig 13961 bp, 19 predicted proteins | sample WestPond_TuleB_D_FD_185585 | JGI IMG/M metagenome (GOLD analysis project Ga0210092, IMG submission 185585) | Wetland microbial communities from the San Francisco Bay, California, USA, that impact long-term carbon sequestration -... | ecosystem: Environmental > Aquatic > Marine > Wetlands ...
GACTTGGCCGCGGGCTTGGCCGGCACCTTGGCGGGCTTGGCCGCGGGCTTGGCCGGCACCTTGGCGGGCTTGGCCGCGGACCTGGCCGGCACCTTGGCGAGCTTGGCCGCGGACCTGGCCGGCACCTTGGCGGGCTTGGCCGCGGACCTGGCCGGCACCTTGGCGGGCTTGGCCGCGGACCTGGCCGGCACCTTGGCGGGCTTGGCCGCGGACCTGGCCGGCACCTTGACGGTGGGCTTGGCCGCTGGCTTGGCCGGCACCTTGGCCACTGGCTTTACGGCGGACTTGACCGGCACCTTGGAGGCTAACTTGGCCGCGGGCTTGGCCGCAGGATTGGCTACAAAACGACCAAGCTCATCCCTCTTAAGCCATCGTCTTTTCACCTGGGCTCCTTACCCAAGATCTTGCTGGCCACGGCCAACAAATCCGGCCTCGGCTTTCCCAACACCACGCGCAACACTTCTCCCGCCACCGGCGTCCGGCTAGAATCGTACGAATTCTTAGTCCTCACCTTGAATCGCCGAAACATGAATGGATCTCCCCCTCGCAGAAAATACGCCGTCCCGACCGGCAACACCGGCAATAGACCGAGACACTGCTCGCGCTGCTCTGGTGTGATCCCACTCTCGAAGTTCTCGAGTCGGCTTCGAACTGCCCGCAGATCGTTTGGTTCCGACATCCTCATAAGATACAGAGCATCCACCTGCGAGATCACGTTCTTCGAGACCACGGCCGGTCTCAGACTGATGAGCGTCGCACCAATTCCTCTCGCCCGGCCCCGCATCACGAGCCGCTCGACATGCCCAAGCGACCTGCGCTGATGTCCAGAAACTCCAAGCTTCTGCGGAGCAAATTCATCAGCCTCATCGAAAACCAGATGAATCGGAAACTGCGGCAACGTGAAGAGCATCTCGCAGAAGTCAGCCACAAACTCATGTTGCTCAGAAGGTGCCATCGCAGACAGATCGGCCACTCCCCGAAAAGGCTTGCCAGCACCCACCCGCTCCCCAACCAACGAGGCCAATCGTTTCCCGTCAGCGTGTGTGATTGGCAGATGGCCCCTGGATCCTCCCAACACCACAACCTCCCGATCTGACGGTCGTCCCTCAGCATCCGCTCCCAACCCCCACCAAACACCCGTCGGATCAAACACCACCACCGTAATAGGAGGATCCATCCGAAGGAACTCCTCAACAATCACCTGACCCAGATAAGTCTTGCCCACTCCCCGCTTTGCCAATATCACCGACGCAAGACTGCCAAGATGCTCCTTCGGCACGGTCAGATGATCCGGAGGATCCGACAACACCAAACCACTTCCAAACACCGAAGCCTCCACTTCGAGCTCTCCCTCAACTGCAGACTCAGCCTCCTCTGCCTCCTCGCCTGCCACCCCCGATGAAATCTTCTCCTCGAAGTTGGCCGGATAGAGCCCACAAACCAACACGCCCACGTCTTGCGGAGCCTCAGATAACCCCCTCGAGCGCAGACGCAATCTCCTCCCTATTCGGTCGAACGCATAGCCCTCCGCCAAAAGCTCCCCAATCGCCGAGAGAACTTCTGAGGGCGACGCTTTCTCCGCCAATTCCAGATCGGTATGAAACCTCCGATCGAACATCACGCGCAGAATCTTTCGCTCAATCGTATCTGGCTCTTCTACAGACTCCCCGCCCGACCCATCACTCCCAGTCAAATACACAGGCGTACGGGGCAAAACACGAACAGACTTCGTAACCTCGGACGAAATGTCGGACGTAGGTGAAAACCTAGGCCCCAGCGAAGATGTTCCCCGGCGTAAAAACACCGTCCTCTCCCCCACTAGCCGGTCTTCTCGTCGGTCTCTTCAGGCACCGGCAACGCCTCCAAATCACTGACGTTGCACTGACCTTCAGCATCGAAGGAAACACGCTTGTGCGGATACCGACGAGCCAGTCCGGTAAGAACCGCCATGAAGTCAGAGTCGCGCGTTCTTCCCTCCGAGATGTAGAAATCCACAGTCTTCGAGAGCTCCTCTGTGTTGAACCGGTACGTCCCGTCAACACGTGTGTACTCGTAGAGGTCGAGGTGAGGACAATACGCGATGCAAGTAATCACACTTGTCACTTGCTCCTTTGAATCAGATCCATCTACCAATGACTTCTGGTCACCAATCATGTCGCGCTCCTTCAAAAACATTCCGTAAAACGATGGGGAGGGTATCTCGGCAAGCGTCGACGGTCGCTCACCGAGCCCCTCCCCATCTCTCGGATCTCACTCAGCTCTAGCGGCGTCTCCTCGACGTCGACCGCCGCGCGAACTGTTCGCCTCTTCCGCCTCTAGGTTCTCCCTCTCGGCAACGAGTAATAGCTCCTTCAGGCGCTGCAGCGTAGAACAGACTTCGCGCTTCCAGCCCTCAGTCCTGCGCGTATCCTTCAGCACAGCCGACCCGAACCGAATCAAGAAGGCTGAGTCGTTCGCGTAGGACGCGCGCATGGATACTGTACGGGCCACTGACGTCTTCTCCTAGATACGAGCGTCGTTAGACGCTCGCCTCGTCTTCCGCCGAACCCTCGAAGTCCACGTCGGACTCGACGTCGGCGCTGGGCGCACGCACCATCTTCTGGAACACGTCGAAATTGTGCATGTTCTTGCCGGCCTGAAGCTTCACCTTGCCGCCGATGATGCAGCCCAGAACCTCGTACACGGCTCCGCGCTTGATGTCCGCGACGAGATCCGCCCACGGCTTGGTCTTCGGTCCATAGTTGACGTTGACGATGTCGCCCGGGCTGGCCGGGATCATCTTGGCGTCCTCGCCACGCTCGGACCGAACCTCGCACGGCTGATTGATCTGCACCTGGAAGAAGTCGGACTCTCCGCTCTCGCGCATCGTATCCTTGCGCTTGAACATTCCGATGAGGGTACCACGCAGCGTGTTCCCGACCTTGAGCATGTTGAACCAGCCGACCGCGTTCGCGGACCCAGATCGCTGAAAGCCCTCAGGCGCCTCGAAACCAACCGATGCACTACTCTGCTTACTTGCCATTTCGCATTCTCCTATTGTGGGTGGGTCAATTGCGGGATTCCGTCCCGCGAGCGTTTCGGACAGTAACGCCACTGATGAGTTGCTGTCAATAGGAATTCGTAGCGAATATTTCACACCTATATTCCGGAGCCTCTTGTACCAAAAATCGCGGTCTGGTATCTTCCTGGCTACGCCATGCCCACCGAGCGCGAGACTTCACCCATCGTCCGCACCTATCTGACTCAAACCACATCGCCGTCGGGAAAACCCAAGATCCATGCTCGAATCTACTCGCGCGAGTACGACCTGGACAAGCGCGGAAGTGGACACACCCTCTCGACAGCAATACGACGAGCAAAACATAATGTGGCCCGGCCGAAATAAGAAACGGCGTTCAATTGAAAAAGCAAATCGTAGACAGTCGATCGTGTGACTACACTGTGCGAGATGTAGGATGATAATCACGTTCTGGAAGGGAGTTTTCGTTGCCGACCACCAACCAGGCAATGACGTCCGGCTGCTAACCAAAGCGGGCTTCCGTCCTCACGAGCCGACACTGTGCCAAGTGCCGGCCGAATGCCGTGGCTGTCGAGCTCATATCGGACGTCGCTACTACACGTCCCGCATCGAACACGCCACCCGACTACGCAAATTTTGCAACCAGCGTGCCCTCGCCGTCATGAAGGTACACTTGTCCAAGCTCGCAATGTCGAGGGCAACGGATGCCGACATCAAAATCCCAGTCCCTCAAGGACTGGCCTACAAACCCTACCAGCGAGCTGGCGTAGCCTACGCGATTACCCGCAAAGACACCCTCTTCGGCGACGACATGGGACTCGGAAAAACGGTCGAGGCCCTTGGATTCCTCAACTACGTCCGTCCACAATCCGTCCTCATCGTCTCCCCCGCCACGCTGGCGCTCAACTGGAAAGCTGAGGCCGAGAAGTGGCTAGTCGACCGATACAGAATTTTCCTGCCCAAGACCGGCGAAGACAGCGCGCCCGAGCAGCAACCAGGTGTACGCCTCATCGTCATCACCAACTACGAGAAGGTGGTCGGCATTTCGCGAGGAGGAGAGCACCGGGACACTCCCCTCTCCGCCAGCCTGAAACGGCAGTGGGACGTGGGAATATTCGACGAGGCCCAGGCCCTCAAGAACCCCGAAGCCCTGCGAACCCAAGCCGTGCTCAGCGAAGGTGGCCTCTACGAACACTCCAAGCGAGGGCTGTTTCTCACCGGCACTCCCATGGAGAACCGACCAATCGAAATATGGCCAATCGCCGCCTCAATCTGTCCAGCCAGGTTCGGCGACTGGTGGGACTTCGCACGACGGTACTGTGCCCTCCACCAAGAAGAGCGCGGGCGCAAAGCCGAGCGCATCGAAATGCCGGACGGCTCCTTCAAAATCGAAGAGAGAAAGCGAAAGGTCTGGGTCGCCGACGGGGCGTCCAACCACTCCGAGCTCCAGCAGAGACTGCGCACATCGTTCATGATCCGCCGGCTCAAAACCGACGTGCTAAAGGAACTACCCCCCAAGCGTCGCCAGCTGATTCTCCTCCCTGACGACCAAATCGACTGGGGCCGGTACCCTGAATTTCTGCACTGGAAGGAAAGCTACCAGGCCCAGTTTGACGATGCCATGGCCCGACTGGAATCGTCTCGCACAATGACCGAATACCGGCGAGCGGTAAAGGATCTGGAAAAAATCACAGTGCCCTTCACCGAAACAAGCGACGTCCGCCACAAGTCCGCACTACTCAAACTGCCAGCCTGCTTGAAGCTCTCCGACGAGCTCCTCGCATCCGGCGGCATTGAGTCCCTGGTCATCTTCGGACACCACCGCGACGTCCTCGAACAAATTCACAACCACTATGGTGACAGATCATGCGTAATCTACGGCGACACGCCGGTGAAAGATCGGGTCCCGATCGTGAACAGCTTCCAAGCCGGCAACTTCGACATCATCACAGCGGGCCTCAAGGCGGCCGGAGTGGGACTGACCATGACTCGAGCAAACACACTGATCTTCTTCGAATCGGACTGGAATCCAGCCACGATGAGACAGGCAGAAGACCGTCTCTGCAGGATCGGACAAACGAAGATGGTCCATGCACTTTACCCAGTCCTGAACCACTCTCTCGACTGCAACATGTTGAAGATGACCGTGGCGAAACAGAATGTGATCGATCGGATGTTGGACGAGGTGCCGGAGGAGATGAGACTTCGGGGGGGAATGCAGACCAAGGTCTACCAGGAAGAGAGCTCTCTGGGATAACCACAGACCCTTGCCCCCAGGCAGCTGCCACCCAACACCTCATACAAGGAGCCCGCGAACGCATCCTCAAACGCCGAAGCGAGCTCCACCGCATCCAGCTCGAGCTCGCTCATGGTCCCATCGGAGAGTCACTCTCCGCCACGCTGACGGAGAGGGCTGATCTCATCCAGCTCGACCACATCCACGAAGACCCCAAATTCCAAAACCTTCGGTTAACGCCCACCGACGACGAACTGCACAAGCTATCCGACAGCATGAAGTCCGAAGGTCTTCACGTCCCGATCATCGTGATCCCTTCCCACCAACCAGACCACTTCTTCATTAGAGCAGGCTTTCGCCGAACCGCAGCTGCCAGACTTCTACGATGGAAGCAAATCCCAGCGATCATCCTCCCGCAGGACACGCCTGTCGTTTCCGAATACTGGACCAACGTGGTCGAAAATTCAGCTCGCGACCGCCTCACCAGCTTCGAGGTGGCCAACGCCGCCCGAACCATGCGCGACAAGTTCGGCGTAAAGGCCCCCGAATTCGCTCGCAAAGCAGGTTTCTCCGAATCGTACGTATTGCAGCTCCTGCGATGCCTGGACCGGCTGCCCCAACCTATCATCGACGTCTGGCGAGACCGTGCTCCCATCCCAGTCGCCCTATACGACAAGTGGTCTAACCTGGACCCCGACTCGGCCATCAAGCAGATGCTGATCTACCGAGGCCGCAACCCCAAAATCGTCGGCGACTGGCAACCTCCCACCTCCCTCAAACTAAGAGCCCACCCCATCAAGATGGCCTCGGCAGCTGGCTTGCGCCGCATGCAGCGACTGCGATTTGCGATCGAAGTGGCCAGATCTCTCGATGAAAAAACCAGAAAGCTCGGCCTCGACCTCGTGGACTTCTGCTCCGGCGCCAAAGACAGCGTGTCCGGCATCTACGACAACTCCGTCAAGCAACGCATGTACAAGTCGCGTCGCAAAGAAGATCTCGCCCAGAACAATGACCTTCACCTACCCGACCTCGAAGAATTGACCTCGCAGAACGACCTAGACCACATGTCGGACGACAAAACGACTCATTGATTTCACAGCACAAATGTGAGAACGTGTCTACTCGGCGCGCGAGCTTATTTTTCAAAAGTCAACATCAATTTCTCAGAGACAAAAAATGAACAAAGACGCCGCTGCCGAAAAAATAGCCAAGCTGCGCCGGATCTCCGACGACCCTCGAACAAACCCCTCCGAAGCGGCCAACGCTCGCAAGACTGCCGAGCGGCTGGCCAAAGAACACAACCTCACCCAGGACGACCTCGACATCGGAAAAATGTGCTCGGCGTACGATGACCTCGTTGGGAAGATCGAACAGTTCGTCAGCAAAAACCCGAACATGCCGGTCGGCATTTTCGGAGCAGAGAAAATCGTCTCCGGCGTTGTAGGAAAACTCCGCCAAACCACCGACACCAACAAGGCGACCAGGCTACGCACCGTCGTCACCTTCGTCCGAACCGCCTCCCTCTTCGTAGGCGACAACCGATATGTCTCCGAGATCAAAACCATCACAGAGACCGCCCTGCGAAACAACGGAGTAACCATCTAACGGAGCCCCCAACAGCATGAGTGAAAACGAAAAGGCAAATACCACACCGCAACTGAGCAAGGAGGAATCAGCATTCTTCGCGAAATCCTTCTGGACAGCCGTCGAAACTCCCAAATGGCCTCGCCAGAGACTCATCGAATTTGGCCACCTGGTCAACTCCAAGACACCACTCGCCAAGTTCAGCGAGGCTCAGCTTGCCACTTTCCTTCCCTATCTCCAACAGATCGCCGCCTCGTTTGGAGCTGCCGTCGCAAAGATCGTCAAGCGAACATCTCCACTCCAAACAGACGAGATCGCCCACCTCATCCGAATCCTCTGGATAGGTTTCATCACCCCCTGCTGGACCCCCGACGATCTCATCGAATTCGGAAAGGCGGTCTTCACCAAGACTCCCCTTTCCAAGCTCAGCGAACATCAATTCGCCATCCTCTTCCCCCACCTGACCACGATCGCCAACAAAGTGGGATCTGCCATGCTCAGCCAATCAACGTCTCCTGCCGCCCCTGCGGCCCCTGCTGCCCCTGCGGACCCTGCGGACCCTGCCCCACCCTCCCAAGAGGAAACCAATGGCTAACGAATCGCTCGAAATTCCAATCTCAGCTGGCAATGTCTTCACCGAAGATCCAAAAAACCACGTGCATGGTGGCCACTCTCGCTTCGTGCCCCATGTACCAGTCGGTGATGGTCCGACGCTCGTTTACCTGCCCTGTCTCTGGAGATCCCACAAAATCACACCCGGCAAAGACGCCTCCGGCTCCAACATAGCCGTCAACGAGTGCCTCCTCCTCATCTCACGTGATCCCATCACCACCATCCGAGGCGAAGTCGCCGTCGATGCCTGGCAACACTTCGGTACCGTCCTGATCGAGTGGTAACCCTCCCCACCCCACCCCACCCCACACGGAGTCACAACAACATGAGAATCGGAACCCTATTCGACCTGTTCACTGACGCGAAAGATCTTTGTGCTCTCTTCGAAAACGTGGAGACCAAAGATCAACTCGTCTCCAGGCTCGAAGTTTTGAAGCACAAGGACACCGACGAGCTCCTCGGATGCCTGGCCGGCACCCGAGCCAGTCTGGACCACATGTACAAAGAAACCTTCGAGATGTCGGCCACCGTCTCTGAAGGCGAGATCGAAGATCTCACCGAGGGAGACGACGAGATCGACCAGGTGCTGTCCGACGTCGAGAGAGAATTTCCCGACGAAAGCCAAGAGAGCATGTCGGAAAATCCAATTTCACCCTCGCCTGTGGCTGTCGCAGATCCAAAATCAGGCGAGACTCCCAAGGCCTAACGTGCTAGAATCGTGCTCATTAACCGAGCACGAACATGGCAGGCGCACTCGCACTCGACTGCAGAGAACTGGAAAAGGACCCGACCTCCGTCGCGGACCTGACGGTCGAGTGTGCGAACTGCGACCCTGACAACCCGAGATCCGTGTCTCGAGAAAAGTGTCGGCACTGCGGCGGTACCGGTCGCGCCCGGGTTGGAATCACGGTCGTCGTCGAGGAGATCCACGCCTCCCGCCTTGAACTTCTAACCGGAGGGAAAAAAGGACGACGGTCCGACTACGACTAGGACGACACCTGATGCAAAAATCACTTTTTTGCATTGACGTTGGTGGTGTCAGAACTTAATATTGGTTGGGTAGGATGGAGGTCTCGATCATGTTCGAAAAATACACCACCAGCGGCTACGAAAACCCGAACACCAAGTGCGCCACCCTCGGGTGCCACGGCAAGAAGTTCGACGACAACGACTTCTGCCTCACCTGCATCTCCCAGCAGGCAATCACCCCGCTGACTCGGCGATGCTGCGACAACCTGCCCTGCCTCGCCGACGACGACGTCCCCTCGAGCTCGTGAGGAAAACCATGGACCGTCAACAGCAAAAGGGTGCCGTGCTGATCGTTGTCCTGCTCGTTCTCCTTGCCCTACTCGGCATTGGCATGACGAGCATGTTCCTCACCAGCGGCGCCACCAAGATGGCGACCAACATCAACCTCAGCAACCAGGCCCGAATCGTCGCCGAAGCTGGACTCGAACGCGCCCGCGAAATCCTCTTCTCCACCGAGCCTCTTCCCTTGCCGGCCCTTCTAGCTGGCTCAGGCCATCCTGCTGACGATGTCCCCTACAACACCAACCGATGCACCGGCGAAGCCCACGGAGCAATCCTCGTCGACTACCGAACCCCAGCAAGAATTCCTCTGGCGGCCGTCTCATACCCCACGATCAGCCGAACCGCCGACCTACCCCCCGCGACCGGGCAGAACGTCACCCCAAAGCTCGGAACCTACACCGTGTACATCCGGCAAGACATCCGAGACTGTCGCATGGGCAACTACACCTGCGACTTCGTGCCAGACGCCGGCTCTAGTCCCTACGGCACCACCAACTGCTCCCCCTCCCCAGGTCAGCCATCCCCCAATCAATACGTCGTCGTAGAAGCCATCGGAGTTGCCGTCGATGGCCGCTCCACCGACGTCGTACAGGCAACCTGGCGACTCGGCCCCCTCGCCCCAATCAACACCGGAGGATCTTCAGGCACTGGGGGAGCTGGCGGTATTGGTGGACCCGCCGGAGCTCCCGGTGGCGCTGGTGGCAGCTCTGGCGGCGCCGGCGGCTCTGCCGGCTCAGAAAGCGGAGGAAGCTCTGGATCTGGAGGATCATCACCCGGTCCCTGCCTGAACTACGCCGTCACAGCCGTAGCCCCCTGCCCAAGCGCCATGACCCCCGGCTGCATCACCATCAACGCCTCCTCCAAGGTCGACGGATTCAGCTCAGCCTCCGGACCCTACGGAGGAAGCAACGTAAGCCCCGGCAGCGTCGCAATGACCTGCTCCAAAGCCCAGTCCACCAGCTGTCCCAACAACTGTCCCACCGGCTGCATAACCGGAACCACCACCTACGGCTACTCGTCACCACTCGGAACAGGCACCCTGCCAGTGCCCTCATACACCACCAACTCCACCCGCATCACCGTCCCGAACGACACCACGATCACCCCGGCCACCCCATCCACGGTTACCTACCTCGAAGAGATCAGCGTGAACCCCGGCGGAACCTTGACCCTCAAGGCGGGCCGCTACGTCGTCAACTACCTCAACCTCAACCAATTCGGCACCCTGTACATCGACGACGGCGCTGGGCCAGTCACCGTCTGGATCCTGTCCTTCGTCGGCCTCAACTCCACCATCAACGTCAAGAGCGGCAAGGCCGAGAGCTTCTGGCTCGTCTACAACGGCACGAACCAGATCAACAACAACACCAACAGCAACTTCACCGGGGTCATCTTCGCCCCGGCCGCCGAGGTCAACCTCAACTACGTCGTCACCGGAGCAATCGTCGGAGGCAAAGTCACCCTGAACGGTCCCTCGAAGATCCACTTCGATACCAGCCTCAAATGCCCATGACGCCCCACCAACACCACTGGAGGAAAGCGAGCAGCCCCCAGCGAAACACCTGGACCTGCTCATACAACAACTGCACCGGAAAGGTCAGAGTCGTGTGCTCCTGCGGAGTCGCATATTGCGCGGCCCATTGCATCCGATCTGCGAGATCACTACTCCCCACACACATGCGCGAAAAAGCCATCCGACGGTAAAATTACAACTTCTAAAATCAGTCTTGACACTTTGTTCAGGGCGTTCTACCTTCAACCATCATGAGCAACATCGTCGAGCAATACCGGCAAAATGCGCTCCGCTGGTTCTCAGGCAAGGCACTGGCCAACGCATCCCACGCCCTTGACCTTCTAGCCGAGAGCGAAGCCGAAGGCTGCTGGGTGCCAAACGCCAAACGAACCGTGGACTCCTGCCTCTACAAGACCAACATCGCCAAGAAGATCTACCGAACACACGGAGCATCGATCGAAAGCCTCGGCACCTACGATGATCCCGTCCAGGAGCGAGGTTACCGCGTCGCTTTCATCCTCCAGTTCGGTGCCTGGCGCCGCCCAGGCGATATCAACTGGCAGGTCGTCCGCAGCAAGACCAACGACCCTGACCTGCTGAAAATCCTAGACCTGTCCCTGGAATACACTGAATCGTTCGATGCCCTGTCTCGACTAGCCTACAAGCTAGATACCGTCGCCCCCAAACCCCAGATCACCTCCGTTGGTGTCAGCCCCACCGTCACCAAGACGCTGGCTGAAATCAACGTCGAAGGAAGACTCAGCACCATCCGCCTCTGCCCGATCGAATGGCGAAAAGTAGATACTGTCGACAAGAACAAACGGCCGATCCAAATCTGGGTGGGTCGCCTGAAATGGCCCGCAGGCACCGTCCATGGCGCCAGCCGCTTCACCGACAACGACGGCTCATTATCCCACTGCCAAGCCTGCGGTCACTCCATCCAGAACGCCTTCAACTGGGTGCCGATCCTCATGGACACTGCCCAGGGCATCCCCGTCTCCCTCTGGGTGGGACGCGACTGCTCAAGAAACCTCTTCGGCATTCGCATCAAGAACGACTTCATCCTCGAGCACTCGACATGAAAAATCAGTCGCGTGGTCAGAAACGGCGAGCCCGCGTCGAGCGAAGATCTCAACGCAAGCCAGATCGAAAAACTGCTACCCGGGCAGCAAGCGTCCTTCCCAAATACCCTCCCCTTGCCGTGCTCCGGGCGCTGACCCCGACGATCCAAGGTGAGCGATCCTGGATGAAGCTCAAGTGAAGCTCTCATCCCAACAAGAAAAAGCCCTCGATACCTCCCTCAAGCATTCGTAAAAATACAATGCCGACACTGCCTGATAAGGCTCGTCGCCGACCCTCCACTTGGTATCGCCGACTACTGTGCTCGATAGGACTGCACGACGCCTATTTCAATGTTGATCGAGAATTCGACGGAAACGGCTACAGCACATGGATAACGAATCGGCGACTACTGTGGCACTGTCGTACCGAAGGCTGCAAATACAACATCCGCACTAGAACCCTGATCGAACGATTCTAGGTGCCAACTCGTCTCGCCATAAAACATTCTTGACACATTGTTCAGTGTGTTCTATCCTCAACCACCATGAAACTCTCGTCCCAACAAGAAAAAGCCCTGGACGCTGTCGGTCGCTGGCTCCGCAACCACCGACAAGAGAGCCCGTACTTCATGTTGGCGGGCTATGCCGGCACCGGCAAGACGACCATCGCTCGGCGGCTCGCCGAAAGTGCCTCCGGCCTCGTCTACTACGCCGCCTATACCGGCAAGGCTGCCCACGTCCTGCGCAAGACCGGCATCGAGAACGTCTCCACCATCCACCAGCTGATCTACACGCCTAGAGACAAGTGCGACGAACACTTGAGCTCGCTACGCTCTCGGCGACTTCGCCTGCTCGACCAAAAACCCCTCCCACAGGATGAGCTGAACGACCTCGACGATGCCATCGCGCGCGAGATCACAAACCTGCGCCGGCCCGAGTTCTTCCTCAACACCGCAAGTCCGCTCATGAACGCCTCGCTGATCGTCATCGACGAGTACAGCATGGTCGACGAGCAAACCGGTCGCGACCTGCTCTCCTTCGGATGCCCCGTCCTCGCCCTGGGCGACCCTGGACAACTCCCACCTGTCCAGGGTCGCCGCTTCTTCGCGCGCACGCCCGACGCCCTCCTAACCCAGATCCACCGCCAGGCGTCCGAGAACCCCATCATCCAGATGTCGATGGAAGTCCGAGAGGGACGGTCGCTCAAACCAGGACAATACGGCACCAGCAAAGTTGTTCGACGAGGTTCGATGTCGAACGCCGCTGTCGGAAGAGTGATCCAGGAGAGCGACCAGCTGCTCGTCGGAACCAACAACACCCGCTTCCAGTTCAACCACCAGATCAGAAAGATGTATGGGCGCACCACCCCCAACCCGGAAGCCGGCGACAAGCTCGTCTGCCTACGCAACAACCACCAGGAAGGACTGCTCAACGGTCAGACCTTCACCGTGGCCCGCGTGAGCCCCCGAGGTCCATTCCTCGAGCTCCGGCTCGTCGGCGAAGACGGTGAGCGGAAGTCCTGCATCTCCCACCACTTTGGTCCCGGCACCCCCCTCACACCGGCCGAGGCCAAGCAGGCCAACGAGTTCGACTTTGGGTATGCCCTGACTGTCCACAAAGCCCAGGGCTCCCAGTGGGACAAGGTCGCCATCGTCGACGAGTGGCACTTCAAGGACCGCGATAAGTGGCTCTACACAGCCATCACCAGGGCCGCCGAGAGCGTCACCATCATGATGTAAAAACCTCATGCCAAACAAAAGACTCGGAAAAAACCCACTCGACGAACAGAGACCCGTGAGCAAAGGCATCGTTGAAGTTCGCGGGACCGAATACGTCTGTCTACGAAGCTCGGACGGCACCGAGACCATGCTGCTCACCACCGAAGCTTGGAAACAACAAGGAGGACTTCACCTACCAACACCCCAGGAAGGATTCTGGATCGTCACCTCCAGGTTCGCCGCTGCTTCATGGGACGAGGCCAAGCAAAAACACGATATCGCCTTGGATCCATCCAAGACCCCAACAGGTCAGATCTGCACCCGATGTCAGCAAGTCTCCCCACTTGTCATCCATCAACCCCCGCAATGCGCTTTCACCGGCGACAATTTCTCTCCCAATAACTGGAGCTGTCGCACCCTGCGAATTCTACGACAAGCAGCCAACGTTCATGGTTCCAACCAGAGAAGCCTCGACCACGCTCTCGCTGTGATACCGATACCCCACCACATCTCCGAGACAAGAGATAAGCTGGAAACCCACATCTTGCTCTATTGGTACAAAGATCGCGGACGAGTCGACAAGTCCCTGGTCGTCAACTGTCGCGGTGAAATGCGCGTCCTAGATCGTGACCTGGCCGAGTCTCTAGCCCACTACTACGAGAACAACACCTTCTGAAGGAATCGTGCCGTCCATGAGCTATCGAAAAACACGCCGGCGCTCCCGACTTCGCAAGCAAAAGACTCGCAGGCGTCCCCCAGAGCTCCCTGCACTTCAGCCCGAGCTGAGTCCATCTGAGATGTTCACCCGAGCAGTCATTGAAGCTGCCGAGATGCTGCGGAACGATCCTCCGGCCAGTCCTCGCCTTCCCTAAAACGGCACATCCCGCGGGGGAAGCCTGCCCTCCCT
>Ga0210092_1000028_pt1 | contig 13159 bp, 12 predicted proteins | sample WestPond_TuleB_D_FD_185585 | JGI IMG/M metagenome (GOLD analysis project Ga0210092, IMG submission 185585) | Wetland microbial communities from the San Francisco Bay, California, USA, that impact long-term carbon sequestration -... | ecosystem: Environmental > Aquatic > Marine > Wetlands ...
CTGTTTTTTTGCGATCCTCAGGGGCTTATCCGGTCGGTGGGCCTCGACGGCCGCATTATCCATGAAAAACCGGCCGGTATCGAAGAGGCGCTGGGGCTTTTCGATATTGTCAAACCAAACGAATTGGAGGGATCTGTCCTGACCGGCATCGATTGCCGCCGGGACCCGTTTGCCGCCGCCCGGACAATTAAAAGCTGGGGGCCGAAAATTGTCATCATCACTCTGGCGGAACTGGGGTCGGTGATCTACGACGGCACGGAGTTTATCGAAATCCCGCCGTATGCGGTGGCTCTGGTAGACGCCACCGGAGCGGGGGATACCTATATGGCCGGTTTTGTCCATGCGTATCTGCGCGGCGAATCGCTGCGCCATTGCGGAACATTCGCCTCGGCCGTCAGCTCGATCATGATCGAGCAATGCGGCCCGCAATTTCGGCTTGATGAATTATCTGTGCGCCACAGGCAGGCACAGCTTTTGGCCCGGGGCGATTTCAAAGTGCAACTGATTACTGCGTAACAAGGATATGAAATCCTGCGGCGCACAGCCGCCGCATAAACCATATCATCATTTATCGGGAGATATTATCCATGCGTATTTTGGTACAGATTGACGGGGCCTATCTGGAACGGATGCTGTCCGAGGAGCACAATTCGCCGGCCATCGACTATTCCAAGCTGGTTAACAAACTGGTCAACACCGTCATCACCACCTCCGAATCAGACCTGTATTTATTGCGGACCTATTATTACCACGCCCTGCCGTGGATCGGCAAAACCCCCTCCGATCAGGAACTGGAAATGTACAAGAAGAAACAGGGCTTTTTCACCCGTCTGGAGCATCTGCCCCGTTTCGATGTCTATCTCGGTCGGACGCAGAGGATTCTCAATGATGACGGCAGTTTTACCTTCCAGCAAAAAGGTGTCGATGTCATGATGGCGGCGCACATGGTGGAGATGGCCGCCCGCGGCTTTGTTTCGCATCTCATACTACTGGCCCCCGACGGCGATTATGTGCCGGCCGTCCGGATTGTCAAATCGATGGGGGTGGTGGTCCATCTGGCGCACGGTCAAAGGCCGCAGGCCGCCCCGGAACTGGTCAAGGCGGTCGACGAGCGGATGGAACTCAGCGGCGAATTTCTCGTGGACTGTATGCGCAACGTATACTCCTGAGCCGGCAACATGCCGGCCGGAACAGATCAACCCGATAATTCCATAGGTCGTATGTCATCCCAGGGGCCAAACCCCGGGAGACAGATAAAATGTCATCGGATCGCTTAAAAACCAAAAACCCGGATCAGATTATCGCGGCAGGGAAGTCGCTTTTGTCCCGTATGACTGCTTGCGATATCTGCCCGCAAAATTGCGGTGTCGACCGGACCGCCGGCCAGACCGGTCAATGCGGCATGACCGATACTGTTGTCGTGGCCAGCTGTAATCTGCATTTTGGGGAGGAGCCGCCTATTTCCGGGGATCGGGGATCAGGCACTATTTTCTTCTCCGGCTGCTCCCTGTCCTGCCTGTACTGTCAGAATTATCCGATCAGCCAGCAACTGGTCGGCTCGGCAATGACCATCGAACAACTGGCCGACGCCATGCTTTCGCTCCAGAAGCGGGGAGCTCATAATATCAACCTGGTGACTCCGGATCACTTTTTCGGTCATATCGCTTGTGCCATCGGGATGGCAATCCGCAACGGACTGGCTATCCCGATAGTCTGCAACAGTTCCGGGTATCAAAAGCTGGAGACGCTGCGGCTCATGGATGGTATCATCGATATCTATATGGTCGATATGCGCTATAGCGATAACGAAATAGCCCGCAACTGTTCCCGGGCGGCGCGGTATAAAGAGGTGAATCGAGAAGCTGTTAAGGAGATGTTTCGACAGGTCGGTAATCTGCAATTCGGCCCTGACGGCACCGCGTCCCAGGGGGTTTTGATCCGCCATCTGGTTCTGCCCGGTGAGCTGTCCGGTTCGTCTGATATTTTTCGATTTCTTGCCGATGAGATCTCCCCCGGGATTTATGTCAGTCTGATGAGTCAGTATTTCCCCGCCTACCGGGCTGTCGACCATACCCTTCTGGGCCGGCGGATTACGGCCGCAGAATTTGACAAGGTCATTGATATGTTCTATAATGCAGGGCTGGAAAACGGATTTATCCAGGAGTTGGAGTCGGATAGTGCCTAAAAAAGCGATCCCGGTCATTGGTATCATCTTTCTGATGTTGACCTTCAGTTCCTGTACCTGTATTTATTTCAATACCTTCCATAATATCCGGAAAAACTTCAATACGGCGGAAAACAGCCGCAAGGATGCCGGGCGCGACAAAGCGACCGGGCCGGAGGTCAAACAGTACACCGATGCCATAACCAAAGCCTCGAAAGTTCTGGAACGGCATCCCACGTCGGGTTATGTTGATGACGCCCTGTATATCATCGGCGCCTCCTATTTTTACCTGGGTGACTACTCCCAGGCTGCCCGCAAATTCAAGGAGCTGTTTGCCAATTATCCCCAATCGGAGTATATCCGACCCTCCCGCATCCTTTTGGCCCGCTCCAAACTGATGCTCAAGGAGGAAGCCGAAGCGGTTGTTGTCTTTGAGCAGATTTTCCAGGAAGAAAAAGACAGGAAGATGAAGGCGGATGCCGCCCGGGCATTGGGGCAGTATTATTTCGACGGCAAGGAGTATGAAAAAGCCAACGTCTACTTTATGGCGCTGAAAGATTCCCTCGGTGACGCCAACGACAAGTTAAAAGCTTCCACTTATGTCGCCGACGGCTATTTCGACCGCTTCCTGTACGACAAAGCGCTCGATTCCTATGATGAAGCGCTCAAGTACAGCCCCGATACCCTGCAATACTTCCGCATCAATTATCGCATGGCCGAATGCGAGTTTTTCATGAGCCGGATGTCGCCGGGGCTGGAACGGCTGGGCAATCTGGCCGCCAACCAGTTGTATTATGACTCCTTGACCGTGATTCGCCTCAAGATGGCCGAAGGGTATGCCTGGGACGGCGATTTGAACGGAGCCCTCAATGCGTATGAAAAGATCACCGTCGAAAACCCCAAGACGGTCAACGCTGCCCTGGCCTACTATGAGATGGGGCTGATTTATCAGTACGACTACGAGAATATGGACAAGGCCCTGGAATATTACAAAAAGGCGCGTGACGAGCACCGGTCATCAAGCATCTATGCCGATGCCGCCCGGCGCGTTTCCATGCTCGGCCTTCTCGAGCAGTATGCCAAAGGAAATGAAACGAAAGAAGCCGCCGATTCGACCGGCAAGGATAAGCAACTCGATATCGATCAACTGAGCGAGAATGAATATCTGCTGGGGGAATTATTTTATTTTGATCTGGAGAAACCGGACTCGGCATTGCACGCCTTTGCCACGGTGGTGGACAAATACCCACAATCCAAATTTGCGCCGCAATCGATGATTTCGATGGCCTACCTGTACCGTGAGGACTTTGCCGATACCGCCAAAAGCGATAGTCTCTACCGGCGGGTGCTGGCCGATTACCCGAAAAGCGATCAAGCTCAGGAGGTGATTAAACTTTTGGGGCTGGCTGGAACTGTCGCCGATACCGGGTATGCCGCCAAAAAATTCGAACAGGCGGAGACGTATTTCGAGGCTTTCCAGAAGGTCGATTCGTCGGAGCATTATCTGTATCTGGAAGCGGATTCCGGCCGATCGGCGGTGGTCGAGGCCAAAGGGCGGGATTACCTGCGTCAACTGGATCTGCTTGATTCGGCGACCGATTATTACCGGGTTGTGGCCGATAGTTTTCCCTATTCCAGCTATAATGTCAAAGCCAAATACGTGCTCCTGTATATCTTCGACAAATATATCACGATCGGTGATTCCTCGCTGATTGACCTCTATTCCGCCTTCGTGGATTCGTTCCCGGACAGCAAATATGCCGAAGAAATAAGCAAAAAATATAATATCCGGCCGACCGGAATGGTGCAGAAGAAAAAGACTGCCAAGGACAGGCAGAAAGAGGAACAGAAAGCCAGCGACAGTCTGGCCGCGGTCAAAGCTGACAGCTCGCTCATGGCCAATCAGGGACAAGATACAACTGTCGTTCAGGCTCAGGCCCAATCCAAGTTTATCACAGATGAAAACGGCAAGGTGTTAAATCCGGCCAATCCTGCCTTTTTGCGGGAGGATTATAAGTTCGAGTATCCCCTTGAAGCCGTCGCCATGAATATTGAAACGAAGCTTTACTTCCATATAAAAATTGATTTTTTGGGCTATGTCGTTGACCTGGTTCTTATGAATCCGACCCAATCCCCCGAACTCAACCAGCGTGTTACAGAACTCGTGAAGAATACTCGCTTCGATCAGTCTCGCATTCCGACCGAGTTGTTTGATACCTGGTTTTGGTACAGCAAAGAAATCAGAATACCGGAGAATCTTCGTCGATGAAGAAAATTGTTCCGCAAACCTGCCTCGTCGCCGCCAACAAACAGCTCGACGCGGCCGGCCTTTATTATAGCCTTACCATTGCCGATTTCAAAACCCCTCGTCCCATCAGCCCCGGGCAGTTTGTGCATATCAAAGTGGCCGACGGGGGTGAGGTCTATTTCCGGCGCGCCTTTTCCATCGCGGACTATGATCCCCGAACCGGCGCCCTGGAGATCATTTATAAAATATTAGGACGGGGCACGGCGCGGCTGGGTGACAAGAAAAAAGGGGATCGCCTCGACATTATCGGCCCGCTGGGAAACCGCTTTTCGAAAATCCCCAAAAAGAGCAACGTCGTGATGGTTGCAGGCGGAGTCGGCTTTCCGCCGCTCTATTTCTACGCCAAGTATCTGATACAAAGCGGCCATGACAGCCGGCAAATCAGCTTCTTCTACGGCGGGCGGACCCGCAACGATCTGGTGGAGCTGAGCCGGATCAAAAAGCTTGGCGTACGATTCTTCCCCTGCACCGACGACGGCAGCTTCGGTTTCAAGGGATTCGTGACAAAAGCGGTGGCGGAGGCAATGGGCGAAATGAATCCGCACCACACCTCAGTATGCGGTTGTGGGCCGGAGCCGATGCTGGCGGCACTGCAAGATCTCGCTTTAAAATCAGGTTTTGACGGAGAACTGTCGCTGGAAGCGCCCATGCCCTGCGGCGTCGGTGTTTGCCTGGGGTGTATCAAGCCGACCATTGCCAATCCTCGAGAGTATGTGCGCGTCTGCCATGACGGACCCGTGTTCAAACTGGGGGAGGTGGCGCTATGAAGCCGAACCTGCAGATTGAAATAGGCGGGGTAACTTTCAAAAATCCGATCATGGTGGCATCGGGGACATTCGGATACGGAGAGGAGTTCGAACAACTCATCGACCTTGATGCCCTGGGTGGCATCGTCACCAAATCAATCACCCTCAAAGAACGCCCCGGCCATCCGCCCCCCCGCACCTATGAAACCGCATCCGGGATGCTCAACGCCATCGGTCTGGCCAACGTCGGTGTCGAACGGTTCATCGACGAAAAGCTGCCGTTTTTGAAAAAGCTGAAAACCGCCATCATTGTCAATGTCGCCGGATCAGCGGTAGCCGAATATGTCGAAGTCTGCCGTCAACTCGATCTGGCGGGCGATTTCGACATGATCGAGCTGAACGTCTCCTGTCCCAATGTGGACAAAGGGGGGATGGAATTCGGCACCGACGCGGCTGCCATGATTCGGGTGTTGCAGGCGGTGCGGGAGGTTACCAGCCGGCCGATCATCGCCAAGTTGTCGCCGAATGTTACCTCGATTGTCGAGATGGCGCGGGCGGCGAAAGAGGGAGGAGCGGTGGCCGTATCCATGATAAATACGCTGGTCGGCATGGCCATCGACGTGCAAACCTGGAAGCCGGGCCTTTCCAATATTACGGGAGGTTTATCCGGTCCGGCGATCAAACCGGTGGCGGTGGCGATGGTGTACAAGGTCGCGCGTAATGTCGATATTCCCATCATCGGAATCGGCGGCATTTCCACCTGGATGGACGCCGTCGAATTTCATCTGGCCGGCGCCCTGGGACTGCAGGTTGGCACCGCCAATTTTATCGATCCCGATGCCAGCATGAAAATTATCAAGGGAACGGCGGCCTATCTGGCGGCGCGCAAGCTGGGCACAATTCATGATATCGTGGGAAAGGTGAAAACAGACAAATGAGCGCTCTGGAAAAACTGGCAACCATCACGGAAAAGAATAAATCCATAGTATGTGTGGGACTTGATATCGACCCGACCAAAGTGCCCAAAAGCTGCGGTGAGGGACCCAAAGCGCTGGCGCGCTTTGCCCTCGATATTGTCGAAGCAACCGCCGACAGCGTCGCCGCCTATAAGCCCAATCTGGCCTTCTACGAAGCGCTCGGGCCGGAGGGGATGTCTCTTTTGAAGCTGATCTGCAGCCGGATTCCGAAAGATTCGGTCATTATCCTCGACGGTAAACGGGGGGATATCGGGAACTCGTCGGAGTTCTATGCACGGGCCGGTTTCGATATCTACGGCGCCGATTGGGTGACAGTCAATCCGTTGATGGGGTACGATTCGGTCCGACCTTTTCTGGACCGGCCGGACAAGGGGGCCTTTTTGCTCTGCCTGACCTCCAACCCCGGATCGCATGATTTTCAACTCCTCAATATCAACGGCAAGCCCTTTTATCTTTATCTGGCCGAGAAAGCCATGGAATGGAATAAGGAGGGAAATTGCGGACTGGTGGTGGGTGCCACCAACCCGGATCAACTGGCCGGGATTCGCTCTGCCTCCGGGACCATGCCGATTCTGATTCCCGGCGTCGGCGCGCAGGGGGGGGATTTGGAAAAAGCGGTTGTGCGGGGAACCGATTCATTCACCAAACCGGCCCTGATCAATGTTTCGCGAGGGGTGTTGTATGCTTCCGTCGAGGCCGATTATGCCAGGGCGGCTCGTGCCGAAGTAGAGAAGCTGAACGGGGAAATCAATGGCTTGAGGAACCGTTCCCGGTAGCCTCGGCCACGATGCCGGTTCTGATGGGGCCGCTGCGGTCTTTTTCGATCAAAGCCCGGATATATTCCTCGGCCTCATTGCGGGTATTAAAAATATTGGGGCTTTCCTTCAGATATTCGCTATAGCCGCGCCGGACCGTGACGCGGGTGATCTGAAATCCATACCGGGCGATTCCGCCGGACTGGATATACTTTTCCTGGATAGCATGAACGTGGCGGGCGTAGACATCGGACAGGGAGGTGTCGAATAAAATATTTCCCATATCAATAACCAGATAGACACGGCCGCCGTCGATAAATTGATTCAGTATATGTTCCAGGGCCGAAAACCAATGGTCGAGCATATCAGCGGAGTTGAACTCCATCCGTTCAGAAGCGCCCAGATGAACAATGCGATTGGCCGGGTCAAACTCGACCGTATATTTGTCGATCAGATTCATCACAATCTCTCGTTATCCCCCTTTTACATGCATGTCCTTAACTTCTATATCGGTTAATACATGAAAAAAGTAATATTGCTCAAACAAGATAATTATTACCGGATGAATAAGAAATAAGACGGCGCGGTCGGGAAATCTCCCGGCCGCGCCGATCAGCCTTAATTCCGATAGATGAACAGTTCTTTTACCGGCCGCTTATTCTTCAGCCTCAGACTTGCTCGGGGTAGTGCCGTTGCCGCCAACCCCTAACTTGGCTTTGACCTCGGTCGCTATGGTCGCGGCGATATCCGGGTTGTCCGCCAGGAATTGTTTAACTTTTTCCCGTCCCTGGCCGAGCCGATCGGTCCCAAAGGAGAGCCAGGCGCCCGATTTTTCGATAATATTCTGCTCCACGCCGATATCGATCAGCTCACCCATGTGCGAAATTCCGGTGCCGTAGATGATATCAAATTCGGCTTCCTTGAACGGCGGGGCGACCTTGTTTTTCACCACCCGCACCCGTGTCCGGCTGCCAATCATCTGCTCCCCTTCCTTGATCGAGGCAATTTTGCGAATGTCCAGCCGGACAGTCGCATAAAACTTGAGGGCATTGCCGCCGGTGGTCGTTTCCGGGTTGCCGAACATGACGCCGATTTTCATCCGGATCTGATTGATGAAGATCACACAACTGCGGGACTTGGAGATGACACCGGTCAGTTTCCGGAGCGCCTGTGACATGAGCCGGGCCTGGAGACCCATATGGGAATCACCCATTTCCCCCTCTATTTCGGCACGAGGGACCAGGGCCGCTACGGAGTCGATGACAATAACATCAACCGCGCCCGACCGCACCAGCGTTTCACAGATTTCCAGCGCCTGTTCGCCGGTATCCGGCTGGGCGATGAGCAGATTATCAAGATCCACTCCGAGGGAGCGGGAATATTTGGGATCAAGGGCATGCTCGGCGTCGATAAAGGCGGCCGTGCCGCCCCGTTTTTGCGCTTCGGCGATGGCATGCAGCGCCAATGTCGTTTTGCCCGATGACTCCGGGCCGTAAATTTCAATCACCCGGCCGCAGGGATAACCGCCGACTCCGAGCGCGCTGTCCAGTCCCAGCGAGCCGGTCGGAATAACGTCGATCCCGATCGCCACCTGGTCGGCGCCGAGTTTCATGATTGAGCCTTTGCCGAACTGCTTTTCTATCTGGGCAACGGCAGCTTCCAGCGCCTTTTTTTGATCTGGTGCCTGTAGGTTCATTTCACAACCCCTATTCGAGTTTAAAGACTTTCAGGTTTTCATAGATCGGGCCCCCTGGGGTCAATGTCGATTTTACGAGTCCCACCCGATCGACTGTCAAACGCCCCGCGTCGAAATTCATTTTTCCCATCTGTACGGAAAGGGGCGTCAAATTGGTTTTCATTTTTATCCGGCCGATCGTCAGATGGGGCGAGAAGGGACGATCCTCCGGAGCGATGCCGAGTGCCTGCAAGCGGTTGTCGATCTGCGCTGCCATGTCGATCGCCGGTCCGGCATTTTCCATTCCGACCCAGATTACTTTTGGACTCCGCAGATTGGGAAAACCGCCGCACCCTTTGATCTGCACGTCAAACATGTTCCTGCCGCCAAGGGAGGAGCCAACCGCATTGGCAATAGGAGCCACATCGGTTTCGGGCCGTTCGCCGATAAATTTCAGGGTCAAGTGAAGATTTTCCGGCTCGACCCATTTGACCCCTCCGGCCAGCGGTCGAAGCTGGGAGATCAGATCGGCCAGTTTTTTCTTCAGATCGTCCGGCAAGAGTATGGCGACAAATAGCCGAATCATAGATACCTATCGCATTCCATCAGCCCAATATATAATTTTGGTCCTGGTCCCAATATCACTTTTTATTCGATTCCCAGTAGTTCCTTGCGGATCAGATTGAGGGCCGCCGTCACCGACCGCTCCCGGTTGATTTCCCGATCGGCGCCCATGATAAAATGCTTCGCAAAGGACTTGTCGCCGATCGAAAGGGCGATATAAATGGTGCCGACCGGCTTTTCATCGGTTTCCCCGGCCGGGCCGGCGATTCCGGTAATCGCCACACCGAGCGACGCTCCCGTCAGTTTTCGCGCTCCTTCGGCCATCGTCTGCGCTGTCTCCGCCGATACGGCTCCGAATTCTTCAATCATTTCCGGCGGCACTCCCAACTGATTAATCTTGATTTCGTTGGCGTAAGCTACCACGCCGCCCAAAAAATACCGTGATGATCCGGCGGCCCGGGTTATCCGGCCGGAAAGTTTCCCGCCGGTGCAGGATTCGGCCGTGGCCAGGGTCAATTTACGTTCCACCAAAAGTTGGCCGACCACCTCTTCCAAATCCCGCTCGTCCTCGGTGTAAATATAATCGGAGACCATCCGCCGAATACCGTCAGCCAAAAGTGTCACTCCGGCCCGAACCTCCTGCTCGACTGTTCCAATCCCTTTGATGGCCAGATCGACCCCCCGGTACGACGGCAGGTATGCCAGTGATACCCCCTCAGCCAGATGCAGAATCGGCCGAATTTTTTCCGCCAGGGACGATTCCATAATGCCGACTGTCCGCAACCGATGGCGGATGATTACCTGATTGCCCACCAGCTGTGCAAGAATAGGGGTCAACTGCTCGTCGGTCATGAGCCGCATTTCGTGGGGGACGCCGGGCATGGCGCAAAAGAAGCGGCCGTGCTCTTCAATGACAATTCCCAATGCCGAGCCATGCTTATTGGACAGGAAGCGGGCGCCCTGCGGCAGCAGAGCCTGATTTTGGTTGATAGCCGGCATCTTGATGCCTCGGGCGGCAAAACGTTTTTGGATGTCGTCAGCGACATTTTCGTGGAAGACCAAATTGCGTTTGAAGACCTTGCAGATAGCCTTCTTGGTGATATCATCATCGGTCGGTCCCAGCCCGCCGGTGGCAATAACCACCTGTGCCCGCCTCATTGCGAGAGTAATCGCTTCCACCAGAAGATCCATATCATCAGGTGCAGTGCTTTTATATCTGATGTCGAGGCCGAGGCCGTCCAGACGCCGGGCCAGATAGGCCGCGTTGGTGTCGAGCGTGGCGCCGTACAGGAGTTCATCACCGATACTGAGCAGTTCAACTATCATACGGAATGTCCATTCGCGAATATTAGAAGCCAAACCAATGTAATGCGGTCGCAACCGCGATGCAGACGTGGCAGGTCAGGCAGGCATACAATCCGGCCACCACATCGTCAAATGTCACCCCCCAGCCGCCGGGCAGGGCGGTTTCGCAATATCCGGCCGGAAACGGCTTGATGACATCATAAAATCTGAAAAAGAAGAATGCGGCAATAAAAACATCCAGCCGATACGGCAGAAAAAGCAGCGATAAAAGCATCCCGGCCCATTCGTCGATCACGATCTTTTTGGAGTCGTGACCCAAATACTGTTCCGCCCGGCCGGCCGACCAGACCGAAACTGCTGTCACGAGGACCGCGCTGATAATCAGAGTGACCGGGTCTTTCCCGAGCCAGAACCAGCCCAGAATCCACGCCGGAATCGTCCCGACAGTTCCGGGTACGATCGGAAAATAGCCGGACCAGGCGCCGGTGGCGGCAAAAAGTACCAGCCGCTTCATTTATTTCAACACAGCTTTCAATAAAGCTCCATTCTTGATGAGATAGTCAATGCCGGTGATAACAGTTACCACCATGGTGACCAGCACCAGACCGTCAAAGACCTGTGTGACCATGGTCGATTTGAAAAACCGACCGGTATATCCAGACGCCTCAAAAAAGGTCTTCATGTTTATATATAGCAAAATGGCAGCGATTGTGACCATTTGCAGAACGGTCTTGGCTTTGGCCGACATGGTGGGGGAAATAACCATGCCGCGATAGGCCGCCAAAGATCTCAAGCCGGTGATCAGAAACTCGCGGGTAATGATAAGAAGAATCATCCAGGCTTTGACATACCCCAACGTGGCGAAAGAGATAAATGCAGTGGATGTGAGGATCTTGTCGGCCAGGGGGTCCATGAATTTGCCGAAACCGGTCGTCAATCCGTACTTTCGGGCCAGATACCCGTCCCAGATGTCGGTCAACGAAGCGATGGCAAATATGACCAGGGAAATCGCCCGGCAGTAGACGTTATCCATGAGGAAAAAGACCATGAAAATGGGTGATAAAATGATCCGGGCAAGTGTCAGTTTATTGGGTGTATTCATAAGACTCTGCCAATGGCCAAAGGTACGGCAATCGCAGTCCGGTGTCAAGAACACAGACGTCGGCATCACCCCCTTTTTTCCCATGATGACGGCAAAAAAAACCCCAGACTGGTGTGACCCAGCCTGGGATGACGATGTTAGGAAGAATCCACTACTGCAACACTTTCCGTTGCAAGTTTAATGTAAATACAGTATAAGATTTTGTCAAGAAAAATGTTCGCATTCCATATGGACTTTTTTGGGCCTAAGCGCAACGGAGACAGGCCGCCCGGCGGTCCGCGAAGAGAGAAAAGATGACCGGATTTTGCCTTGACAAGTTTCCAAATGATCGGTTTATTTGAGGTTCAATTATGGAAAGGTCACATTTGCAGCACGAATCCAAAAAAGCGCGTCCGGTTACGGGCGATCTATTCGCCAAATGCCGGGAATTTACCACTGCCCATGAAGTCATGGCGGCCGGCTACTATCCCTATTTCCGTCCAATTTCGTCCGCTTTAGGCGACGAGGTTGTCGTTCATGGCATGGAAATGATCATGATCGGCTCCAATAACTATCTCGGACTGGTCAATGATCCCCGAGTCAAAGAGGCGGCTATCGCAGCCACCAGAAAATACGGTTCGGGCTGCACCGGCTCCCGGTTTTTAAACGGTACGCTGGATCTTCACGAAGAATTGGAAGAGCGGCTGGCCAAATTCATGAAACGGGATGCGGCTCTGGTCTTTTCCACCGGATTTCAAACCAATCTGGGAACCATTTCCTGCCTGGTCAGCAAAGACGATGTTATCCTGATGGACCGCAGCGACCACGCCTCGATTGTCGACGGCTGTCGGCTGGCTTATGGCAAGATTATCAAATACGCTCATAACGACATGAAAGATCTGGAACGGGCACTCAATATCGCCGTTACCAATGGCGTTCGCGGCGGCATTTTAATCATCACCGACGGCGTCTTTTCCATGGAAGGTGATATTGTCGACCTTCCCCGTCTCTGCAAGATAGCCGAGGAGTTCGGCGCCCGGGTCATGGTCGATGACGCCCATTCGATCGGAGTTCTGGGAAAAGGTGGCCGGGGCACGGCCGAACATTTCGAAATGATCGACCGGGTCGGCGTTACCATGGGGACCTTTTCCAAGTCGTTTGCCTCCCTTGGCGGATTTATCGTCGGCGACAGCAGCACGGTTCATTATGTCAAGCATTTCGCCCGCGAGCTGATCTTCTCGGCGTCGATCCCCCCCGGAGCAGCAGCGGCCGTATTGGCGGCGCTGGATATCATGGAAGCGGAACCGGAGCGCCGGGAACATCTCTGGAAAAACACCCACAAGATGCACCGGGGTTTCCGCGACCTCGGGTTCAATATCGGCGAGACCGCCACGCCGATCGTGCCTGTTATGATCGGCGATGACATGAGTTGCTTCAAGCTCTGGCGCGATCTGAGCGACAACGGTATCTTCGCCAATGCCATTATCCCCCCCGCGGTGGCGCCGGGCATGTCGCTTATCCGCACCAGTTATACCGCCACCCATACGGATAGTCAATTGGATCGGGTTCTGGAAACGTTTGCCC